>Ga0307515_10003152_pt1 | contig 34882 bp, 35 predicted proteins | sample 17_EM_MG_FD_194513 | JGI IMG/M metagenome (GOLD analysis project Ga0307515, IMG submission 194513) | Populus trichocarpa ectomycorrhiza microbial communities from riparian zone in the Pacific Northwest, United States - 17_EM | ecosystem: Host-associated > Plants > Roots > Unclassified | place...
ATGTTTATCTGCGCCTGTTATAAGTTAATACCATCCTTACCACTTTTTATACTAAATTTGCATATTCCTACAATAAGTTCTGACTAAAATCTTTTAGATTCTATCCTTAAAGGTATCTACCATGCCATCTCCTAGGTATGATCCTTCCCGTACGGAAGGAACTCCAGAACCTACTTTACCTGATCCTCCTGGAGCTCTATTGCGCCTTCCTAGCTTTGGAAGCTTCTTTGGCTTATTTGCTCCTTTTTTACCTGGTAATACAACTGTGCCGAATACTCCCTCTACTTGCTCTGCTGTATCTAGTTCTTCTACTCTAACGCCGAACTGTTGTATTTGCTGAGTAATTGCTTGTCTTGATAGACGGGAGAGATGTGAGGAATAGGAGCGGGAGGAGCGAGCTGTAGAACGTATTTAACGTCGCCGACGGCTTTAGGAAAGCAATCCTCGAGCGCTTGTTCCTTACTTCCTGAGATGCACGATTAAAGGCCTCTATCGCTACCTTTAAGAACCTATCTTTTGTATTGCTGCATTGGTTAAGCAACCATATTCTACTGTCTACTATATTGTTAATGAAGCACAGACCCCGATACGTGGTGGCTATCGTAATGCTCTTGCATACGGCTTGCCAATTTGGCGTTGACTAGTTGATTTCCTAGAGTCGAATGCTTGGGCGCGTTGCCTTACCTACTTGGAGCTTTCCTTCCACGTAGGAGTCCCTTGTTCCGACTTTACAGTCGCCTGATATCTTAAGAAGGAGGGCTTTTGACGCTGTGTTGCTTATGTAAAGCCCTGGCTTACTGCAGCTTACTGTCGCGTCCGGCTAGCATTCGCATTGGCTTACCGTCACTTCTAAAAAGACGATTGGTGGAGAGTTATGTGGACAGATGAGGCAGCTATGTATTGTGGTGGGCACTAGCGGCTCTATGTCATTAGAAGACCTAATGAATGATTTCTTCCTAACTGCCTCCGTCTTAAGTTTACTAATATACCTTATACGATGGTATGGGCTGCATTCTGCGGTGCAGAAAAAGGGCCTCTACTATTTTGGAATAAGGAAGAATGGGGCAATATTACGGCGTAGGGCTTTTTGGATTATATATATCCAAAGCTTAAAGAATTCTACGACTTCTACAACTCTGAGTATAGTATGTATTTCCCTAATCACGAATTTGGAAGTACCCTAACAATTGTATAAATGGACGGAGCTCCCTGCTATAGAGCTTATATTACTATTGCTAAGTTCCAGGAAGATGATATTAAGTTGCTTTAGTGGCTAGCAAACAGCCCGGATCTTAACCCAATTGAGGCTGTTTGGAATTTAATGAAGACTTGATTAGCTAAGTGGAAGCCTCGCCCGTTAACAAAAGAAGTAATGTAAGTAGCTATTGAATCTGAGTGGGAGAATCTGGAGGCCTGCTACTTTGAGGATCTGGTTGCTTCTATGCCTGCACGCCTTTAGGCAGTAATTGAAGCAGAAGGGGGACCTACTAAGTGGTAGAGGACAGTAGAAAGCTTAGAGGACGATTAGGAGCTTGGAGGAGATATTTGGATACTCGTTTAATTGCTAAGCGTTGATTTTAACACTTATTTGGCTACTGTGACTTCAGAAATATTTGTATATAGGCAATCTACCATACAATCATTAGTTTTAAAAAGCTTTATAAATTTTTGATATTGAGGTCTTTCGAAGCTCACTGCCAAGACGGGGAAACTCATACTAATCTATATGAGGATTTCCGCCCGAGAGGCGTCACTAGTAAGGCGCTAACAACCGGAATTGACGAGGTGGTGTATTGCCTGTACCCCCCCGGTTGCTTACACCTTCCTCACGTATCCCTTCCAACGGTGTCCTCGAGAGTTGGACCGTGCGCGAACACTAGAATTAAAAGTACGCGTATGGTCACGGAACCTTGATCCTATTGATTCTATTAGCTAGCTCTTATCGACAACCGTAGGACGAATTCCACTGTTGGAAGGGATATATAGTTTCTTTTCTTGATAGTTTGAATAGATAGAGTCTTCCTTATCTTCTCCTGATCTGCATCGGATCGACAAATACTCAAAGCGCTTGATAGTGGCCCGATCCGAGAGTGATGAATGTGACAGGATATGAGTAACGTTTCTGCACTGCTAAAGCACAAAGCCCACACTACTCATCAATGGATGAAGCCCGCAGCAACTTTAACCAATACCGCCTAATAACACGCATTTTCGAATTCTTATGATTACACGCCTAGATCCTGCACTTCCAGCGGCAAGGCAGCAGCCATATCACTCTGCTTAGGATTTTTACTCGTCTAGTCTCAGCGCCTGCTCCTGTCTTCATATGCGATATCACCTTGAGAATTTCTCAACCAATTCACATCCTATATCACCGGGGCTGCAAACGATTTCGTTGTAACCGGGCTGATGTGAGCTAAATTTGACTACCTCTCAAATAGCATAAACAAAACGTCACCGAAAAAAGCCCAACCCTTATCTCTCAGTTGTCTGTGGATTAGCAACCTTTGCAGAATTTCCAGCTGCTCATATTATCGTATTCTCACCACCTGCTGTGTTCTCCCGTAGTCCCTTTGCATAAGCCACATCCAAAAAAACAGGTATGGCAGAGGCTATACCCAGGCATCTCTTCCTTGCCGCGAAGGAAAATCTTTCAAGTCTAGCCCGCACATAAAATCATCTAGACTAGCGATGATGGGGTTGACATGGTTACCAATATCGCATTCATGTTTATCACGATACCCGTCGTACCAACTCGGTGACCGGATGTTCCTTACTTTGTCCACGGCATCTTCATAACTCAACCCCAAAAATTGGGGTCTGAGATGCTGGCTTGAAAGCTTTTTAGACTTCATTTCCTTTGTCAGTGTGCCTAGTAAGATCGAGTCACACTCGAAAGAACAATGCACGTTGTCGCTGTTAAAATGGTCCAAAAGGTCGTTCAATGCCGAAATGATACGATCGATGGATTCCTGTCTCTGTTTATCAATATACTCTACAATGTTAAGTTAGCACATTTTCCATTTAAGAATACATATTAAGTGGCGAGTACTGACCAACGACTATTTGCGGAATTGGAAGTCCGTCCGTCTCAATTGGGCCTTTATTCTGACGCCCTGCAATCCGCATTGCGGCTTTGAACTGCTTTGGCTTGTTGAAGACCCAAGCAACCCAAATCCATTGCGTGAGCTTCGTGCTAATGGACTGGGGCAAATCTTCTTTCAAGGAATCTATCCACATATTAGAAAATATCTCTACCGCCTCGTAGCACTCGTAAAAATCGACCAGGACAGCGATTTTCGCGAGCATCGTGAGATCTACAACTCCGGGAACCCTTCTTGTATGACCGTGGATAATGTTCAATATAATTAGTAAGGCATCGGGATCCTCGCCGTTCTGAAGTCGAACTTCGACTCGGCCTTCGACGCGGAGGGCATTGCCCTCCGGCCAGCCGCTCTGAAACATTCTCTTAAAGTAAGGCGATGCGAGTCTTAGATGGCTTGAAGAAACTCGCATTCGAATTTTTGGCCGCCCGATGTCATGACTGGATTCGCCAAAGGACTCATCAGCCACATGCTCTTCCTCAGGTGGGGCATCATCATCAGCTACGCCGTCATCCCAGGATGGGGGCTCGTTCGCAGATGCCGGCGTCTCTGCTCTGGTGGGTGGTGAAGGCGGTATATCTTCCTCAGGTTGCGCTTCCAGGGATATCGATTCCTCATCCTCCTCTAGATTATCCAGGATTTCCACGACTAACACAACATCTCCGTCTGGGTCTAGTACAAGGAGTGTGCTTTCCATGGTACCCCTGCCGGACCTAGCCACAGGGAGCAAGGAACAATGAAAGGAAAGGTCTCTAGTCTTTCTGCAAAATAAGAATCGCGAGCTGAAAACCTGAGTGCAGGCAGAAGCAACCTAGAACAGACGGCCTCCTTCAAGGGTTCGTGGGCAAGGCTATGGATATAACCGCCTAATGCTTCGCCACATAGCTGCGTTCGCAGTGAAACAGTAGCCGAAAAGAGTTAGCATAGCTTTGGTCTGATATGCGTACTTACCAGTGGATACGCTTGTAACACCGTGTTTTATAGCAGACAAATCTGACTCGCTTGTTCAAGAGTCATCAAGATTGGAAAAGCATATAAGAATGGAAAAGGTAATGCGGCCGGCGTGACGTGTCAAACACTGTGTTAGAGGATGGTTGGCCTGTCTTCCGCACCAATTGTAGCCGCGCTTCGCTTTGATGAACATATTTTTTTATATTTTATTTATCCATTGTATTATACTACGTATAATACTGCGCATGCAGCCTCTAGGCTATGGCGCTATAGTTCTATATACATTGATGAACATCTAGACTTGTGACTTATGTTGTAATCGGTGAGATCGACGAGTTTGAATGCTTCGCCCTCAGCTTATTGAAAAAGTATAGTTCCAGCCAACCCTGAAGAAAAGAAATACTTTGCTCCTAAACACATGAAATAGACATGAATCCTCAACCCAATTATTTCCAGAGTGACTTGCCGTAAACAATCGTCAAAATCGTACTTAACATCATCCCTGCGCCTCCATGCCGGAAAAATTGAAAATGTATCGAACACCCACACGCCAAAATACAGAGTCAAACTCTTACTGTAAGAAGCTCATACTGCCGTGAAGCTCTACTAAAAGACTACCCATTAACTGTCGCCATGGCGTCTGGGCGACGAATGTGCAACTTTATCCCTGAGCATATAACCTAGAGTAAACGAAACCACGGCCGTCACAGTAATGGTCACACTCGATGCCACAATCGCAAGGTTCCAGGCATCTGCAGACGAAGCGTTGCTTATGACCTGGGTACCCTTTGCTTCCATTTGCCGATCAATTTCACTTTGCAGTTGTATAACCTCAGTGTTCGTAATCTTGGCTGAGGGAGGAGGAGGTGGTGGTGGTGGTTCGTTGATGAGGACCGGTTCTTCCCGCAGGTTTGTCCTGAGACGGAGTCCATTGCGTGTTAAGCTGAATTCTTTGTCTGCGGTGGTGATCACGGCGGGCTATATAAAAACAGGTTCAGGTTAGCGTTCCTGGTAGTAATGGCTTCGGCTAGGAGGGACCTACATGGGAGGATGAACTAGGATGTGGCTCTGCATCTGGTCGATGGGGGATCATCTGCTTCTCCTTCCTTTTTTTCTTCTTGGGAAATCCCATTATGTTGACTAGCGACTGGCTGGCTTTGGTATAGTCAGCGTCGTGGGGCAACGACCGGTTTGAGAGACGGGTGATTGTTGGATGATTTGGCGGTTCTCAAACATTTCCCACGAGCCTGCCAAGTGCTGTGGCGCCGATGGCTGTGCGGTAGCCAAAAGTTCGGATTGGCTACGTTTAAAGCATGCCTTGCAGGGTGTTGAGCTCTACAACACCTTCTCAGTCAGTGATTCTTGTGGATTTTCTCATTTCAACACCAACCTACATAGCGAGCCCAAGGCTGGTGCTGGCGCTCTAGTTATCAAGATGCGCGCATGGGGTGAATCATAGTTGGAACTGTGGATAGCGAATTTAGAGGACGAATGGATGTGCGTGTTATCCCGCTGGCGTCCACGAAGTAAGTGGTCCGTGCAGAACAACGAATCCAAACTACGCGAAAAGTCGATTGCGTTGATCTAATTGGCCGATTCTTATCGATAACGCGTGGACAAACTTCAGCGGGTTAAGTGATAAGTATTTGAGCAAATCCTAGGTAGAAACCTCTACTACTTGTACCCTTTAGCCCCTATTCCCAAAAACGAACCTCTTCCAATTCCTGCCAAGCTGCTCGACCCCTTCATTCAAATTCCAGCCTTTGATCTCGCACAATCTCCTCACCATATCTTCTAAATGGTCATCCATTTGCAGTCCTGCGGTATGTAGATCACTCTCCACAAGCAAACGATCATCCGGGACGGTCTTTATTAGGCATTCCAAAGCGGTCGATGCAGCCGAATCGTGGCGGTCTGAGAGGTTAATAGCCGTGGAGAACGAAGCATAAATTTCAGCGGGAATGGCAGGGTTTAGGTACTGCTTGAACGCTTCTGGATTTCCGCTGTAGGAATGCAGGCAAATGCGGGGTGGAAATGGTTTCGGGGAATTTTGTTTTTTTCCGTCTTTATCTTCTATTTCGGCAACAGGATTGTAATTTTCAGCCTGCTTTTTCTTCTGTCGCTTGCTTAAGACTTGCTTCTCATGTCCTTTCCAGGTCTCTTGCAGAGTTTCGAACACAAGGCCATGCGCTTGGACTCCATGTATTGAAACGGCTCGTTGCATCTCTCCTGCAAGATTCAGTTGAGCTTTAAAGAGCTTTTTCTGATGCAGGATCTGAACTCGATAAGGTGAAAGCTTCCTTCCTTCTCTTCCACCTGGAGTAAGGGATCCGTCTCTATTATTTTCACTTTCAGGTGGCCGAACTTCCGGTATACGGAATGATCGGTCCAGTCCAATTTCGCCTACCAGTGCTAGTGGGTACCTCTCCAGGTATGACTTCGTTTGCTTCAAAAATTGAGAGAAAGGTCTAGGATCCGGTAACGAGGCGAAGAGCCTCCGCTCTTCCTGGCTGAGGTCGTCATGCTTTAGTGAAAGGACTAATTGATAGTGGGATATTTTGGCCTCCTCGTCGAGTGTGTCTCTATCACCATAAGTATCTTTATCGAACATCTGATGGGAGAACCACGGATGCCATCCAAAACAAGGAATCATACGTTCTTCCTTACCCCATGAGTTCGGGGTAGAGCCAATGGAACCAGATTTGATTCCGTATTTGTCCGCGGTTTGAGCTACGAGCTCTTGATCTTGAGTCCGCGTGGCCATTACTGTAAGGATTCGAGCTTTCATTTCCGGCAACGATGATATTGACGACATTGTATCTGTAGGATGACAGTGTGCATCATAGACTCCCAAATGCCAGGGAAACGGTTGCAATTTTCCTGTTTCATTATCCAAAGTCATCGGAAAGCTTCAAATTATTCCCAATGCTTGTACAACAACGCAACGGCTATGTTGAATTAATATCACTCGTTGTCGTGCTGTGACAAGTCATGGTGAAGGCCAGAAAGATTCACAGTGACGTTTTAGTGCCCCTCGCTACACCTGCCACATCCGTGTTCTGTTGACCCCTCCCCACCTCTCTCCATCTCCAAGCGCATCATCTGTTCCTCCGCTCCAACCATTTCACGAGCCGGAATAGATTACCTTTAAAGGATATCCAATGGTTAACGATGCGTCCACCACTCTAAGTCTCCGTGCTGGGGGGCTTTGGCGCTAATGCCTCGGCGGAATCCCTTAAGGGAACCGCTTGAGGGGCCCGAAGTGCCTGACAGTCCTGAGCTTCAAAGGACAAAGGTTGAAATATAAGCATATAAAATGTATGGGAAGCCCGTCTGTCATATGATCTTGTTTTTAAATATAGAAAAATATCCATTTATCGTCCAGTTTAGCTCAAGTTTCGGTTGCGTCCCTTCACAAAAACCCCATACTTGCCTCCTTCTCATCGTCCCCTCCCTCAACCACAATGCCCAACCGTCTCACCTCCAAAGTTGCTGTGATTACCGGCGCCTCCTCAGGCATCGGACGAGCTATCGCACTGGCCTACCACCGCGAAGGTGCCTTTATCGTCTGCTCCGACATCCGGGAGGGTTCGCGCAACGAGCATTCCGGAGAAACAGATGTTAGCACACACGAAGTAATTCTCAAGGACGAAGGCAAAGCAATCTTCGTAAAAGCAGATACTAGTAAGGCAGAGGAGGTGGAGATATTGATAAAGAGGGCGGTGGAGGAGTTTGGACGAGTGGATATGTATGTAAATCTAAATACATTTAGTCACCAACACAAGTCTCAGCTTCGAGGCAGATGAGAGCATTTATTCTTTGGTTTTTTGGAACGTGTAGAGGACTATGGCTGATACTGCAATTTGATAGTATGGTCAACAACGCCGGCATAGCCATAGAAGCGTACAATCCTCAGCCCATCTGGGAGTACAGCGAAGATAGCTGGGACCGCACTCTTGCCGTTAATGCTAAAGGAGTTTATCTCGGTTGCAAGTACGCCTCTGCACAAATGATAAAGCAAGAGCCGCATGGAAACGGAGATAGAGGTTGGATTGTGAATCTCGCGTCTATGTTGGGTTTGGTAGGGACTCCAAAGAACAGTGAGTTTTACTACAAGGAAGGGTGTTGACGGCTAGAACGGAACCAATGTTGATGAGTTTAAAACAGCCGGATACTGCGCTTCAAAGCACGCTGTTATGGGCATGACGAAAGTTATAGCTTTGGATTGTGCGCCGTACCGGATCCATTGCAACGCAATCTGCCCTGGCTGTAAATATCCTCTTTCTACCCTGCTTTTGTTCTAGCGAGCGTTGACCGACAAAAACAGATGTCGGCACTGCAATGACCGCGAGCGTTTTCGCAGACTTGGAATTCCGGACCAAACTGGAGAAAATGCACCCCTTCCGTGGCCTGGGAGAACCAGAAGATATTGCACGGACTGCTGTGTTTCTGGCCTCGGAGGATTGTAGTTGGATTACTGGGGTTGGATTACCAGTTGACGGGGGGTATACGGCCATATGAAGTGGGAAATAACATAGAGGAACACCCGAAAGGGAAGAAGGGAACGTCGGAGAAAAAGAGTAGAGTTATGGTAGGCTTAGAAGATTAGAGTGATAATATGTACAGGATGCTCGTGAGAGGATGCGGTATATTCAAGCCGGATGAGAGACGTAAAATCATAATACATACAGTTTCGGTAAAGACATCATATACGTTGTGCCATGTTGGAGTATCTAGATGCAAGAATACCAGCCCTGCAATCATCCAAATTCGGGGCCCCGACTCCTTTGGCCCCTCCGTATTCCGCGAGCCTCTAGGGCTGAGGTGTATACCACTTCTCACGCCGGATTGGGCTAGTAGGCCTCCTCCAGCTCATGGCTTTCTAACTTCATCTGCTCTCTTTCCTATTTTATTATCTGGTTTCTCTACCGAAGCCTGACTGGGGGCCGCAGTTGCTCTCTCTAGCTCGTGTTTCTCTTCCAATAACTCTTCTCTCCCTTTAATTGCTTGCTCGACCTGCTCGACAGCTCTTTCTATCTCGACTTCCATTTCTGAAAGTTTAAAGCGTTCGGCAATAAGCTTACCATTCCACCGCTGGAGGACCATCACGTCCTCAGATCCGTCATTTGTCTGTTTCTCAATGATATTCGATATATCCTCTGCTTGTTCTCGGGATGGGACTGGCGCGTTTCGGGATATCTCACGCGAGGGATACATAAGGCCAGCCGTGTAGACTTCATCTAGCTCGGAAGATGGAACAGATTTCAGTAATTTGTTCTGCAGAATAAATTCTAAATGCTTTGACCCAGACAGTGCTGTAAAAAAAATTAGTTTAATTGACAGTTGGCCGGGTTGTATTGATACTCAACTTTCCAATGCGAGTATGCTCTGAAGACTAGATAGAAGAAGGGGATATTCGGTATCCTTTGGAAGTTAAGTCTTTGCCTATGATCATGCAATCTGAAAGTGAGGAAACTTACACAGGGACTAGTATAAAAGGGGCCGATAGAGGCATCCCAATAATGCTCCATATCATCCTTTTCCTATGCAGCGCCTGACGCTCCGTAGCTAATTGCTGTAGTATGCCTGGTACTTTCTCGTTGCGGAGAAACAACCCTGGAAATATAACTTCGACCTTCTCTTTGCCCTCCAGTTCAGCTTGTCTTCGCTTTGCAGTTAGAGGAGGAATAGTCTTCAGACCCCATTCTTCATAAGGTATCCGCCTGAGCGCTTTGTTGCCGTACATAGTTAGGGTTTTCTTCCATCTCTTCCAGCTCTTATCATCCTTCTCCCAGCTTGCCCAAGTCTCATTAGCCTTATTTGTGATCCTGTCAAGGATTGTTCGGTCACTTGCAAGCTTCTCGTGCATGCGCTCGCAGTAGATTAGGGACCGGCGCGTTGAGATGGGAAGGAGGAACAGTCGCATGGTGTGAAAGTGGGTCCCAGATTAGGTTGCGGGACTGAGAACCCCAGAGCTCAAATGCTGCGCTTTCCAGCGCAAAGATAAACTCTACAGTCTGCGAGGAGGTGCTTCGATCATGTCGTAGTATAGCAAAATTGAGTTAATATGGAGGAGCAGAGGGTGAGCATGGTACGAGGGTACATTGCTCGGAGATTTCGACAAGCTGGGAACGTCATCAGCGCACTGGTTCCTGATCTTCGTTCCTGTTTCCACTCTCAACATCTTGTACGTCCCCCCTCCCTTGCGCACATATGTAGTTAACTCCTTCGATATACATCTTTGCCATGCGTCGGGCTGGACTACCCGCTTAGTTGCTGCCAGCCCAGCCACAGCGCCTCGCTCATCTCCAGCCGTTCAGTCTTACGTTAAACTCACCCGCCAACCCGGTGTCCCTTACATCCTCACCGAACAATGACTATGCCTATGGGGAATGACAAGAGCAATGGTTTCCAGACGCGTACAGCAGGCTTCCTACAGCCTTCCCTAATCCCTGAGCCCTCGCTATCCTCGATTCGACCGCTCTCCGGTGTCTCCGCCGTGTCGGGTCACACTATCAACGAGAAGTTGCTCGGAGACCAAGCTTCCGCAAGCCGTACCAAGTCACACTCTATTTCTTCGAATGTGAACACCCTGGGATCATCCAAAGGGAGTGTTGCAGCGGAGAATCAAGAGAAGCAGCGCGCAGTGCGAACTTTACCCCGTGAGTCTTTGAGACTCTAAGAAGAAATAACAGATCTCGCACGCTAACAAGCATACTACAAGCTTGGGTACAGACAACAGAAGAAGATGAAGATGAGCTCGATTGTGCAAAGCTACTACCTAGGACACCTACAAGCATACGACCCCCATCGCACAACCACATGCCTACGCCTAAAGCAAATGCTGTGCCCGGAAGACACTTTGACCATGTACGTGAAGGTACTCCGGTGACAATATCATCACCTATTAGTGAGAATGCTTCGAAATGGCAAAAATTTGCCAAGTCTTCGGCATATGGACGGCCACCATCCTCAAGAGGAAAAATTGTAGACGAGAATTGGATGAAGGAAAACATGCCCGACCTTGAGGCGCCATGGCAACCCGAGGATCATGACGCGAATGCAGACGATGATGCCGGCTTCTGGTTGTTAAATTCAAGTAGGCGGAAACGACGTATAAAACGGGTCCAGGTTAGATCCTCCCAAAAACACCTTAGTCATATATCTAACACGATCTGTAAAAGCGCGTGGTCATAAAAAACCCTATGGTTCCGCTCGTAGTCCGTTTGACAGTCCTCACTTTTTCTGCTCTCGCCCTAGGTCTTGCAGGCACCATCTTCCATAAAGCCGACCGCACAAACTGCAGTAGAGGTCCTTCTACCTATCTTGCCGTGGTCGTTGACGTTGTTGCGATCATCTATACTGTTTGCATTACGTATGACGAATATACTAGCAAACCGCTTGGCCTTCGTTCTCACAGAGCCAAAATGCGGCTCATCTTCTTAGATCTCCTATTTATTGTTTTTGATTCTGCGAATCTAAGTCTGGCGTTTGAGGCCTTGTATGATGACCGATGGGCTTGTCGGGAGTCTCAATTATCCGGTCCTGGTGTTTGTGAGTTGAATCATGACATGTGTGTCAGACAAAAGGCTTTAACTGCCACTCTGCTTGTTGCACTTGTCGCTTGGCTAGTGACTTTTGGGATAAGTACGCTAAGGTGAGTATACCTCTAACTAAGACTGTAAGCTGAACTAACCTTTGGTCAGATTGGTAGAAAAGGTCATAAGGAGATGATTGATTTCGTCCTCGCGTTGAGTTTTCAGGCACTCAAAAGGCGTTTTGTGGTCGTTCGGGCCATTCTTTACACTATCCAATATGTTCATCAGCGTGGCGTTTTGCGGGCATATTTGGGCCTCTTCTGGCCCCGGTCAATAGCATAGGCATGTACATTTGTTTTGTTTGGAGTGAGGGCTATATCACAGAGTTGAAAATAGTGTACATGTACAGAGTCATTCCCTATTCTTTGGAACATTCCGATTTCCTATGCACAGTTATCAGACTACCAGCCTAAGTTCTCCGTGCTCTCTACCTTGAAGCGATTGAATATTATTAGAACCGAACCTGTAGACATATATCTAGTATTCTGGCATTCCCCGCCTCCAATGAATCAATTTTCGTCTCACTAGCCTCCGAATCACCCATTGATGATGAGCTTTGCAGTAAAGCTCCTTCAAATCAACCCGCCTTTTCGAGGCCGAACCGTATCAGTCTTTGCGTCGTTCATTCCATATCCCTCTCAAACCACTCTACGCTTTTAATCCTCTCAACCTTCTCCTCCTCCCCTTTCTTCCCATAGCACATATCCCAGCTACAGCCTTTCGGATAGCTACCCACCATCTCAAATTCCCCTTCCAAATCCTCCAGCAAGCGGTGGCTAACTCCCGCCGGTATGACAACGACATCCCCAATAGTTATTTCCGTCTCACTCTTAGTAGGTTCTCCTCGCCGCCAAAACGCAATTTAGCTTTTCCGCGCGAGACGCACAACACCTTGTGCATGGTACTATGGAAGCGGGTTGTCGAGTACATCGTATAACGCCACTGAGGTACAACCACACGTTGGCGGTGAGGTGGGCCTCAATAGCGAATGCGGGAGTGGACAGCGGGAAGGCAAAGTGATAAATCAGGAGAGGCTTGTGCAAGATGGAGGTACTAGGGAGGAGGGAATGGGCGGGATTTTGGTGAGTAGAGGTGTGAGAGACATTTTGGGGAACTTTTTGGTTTAAAGAGTGGTGTTACTATCAAATATAGCAGGTATGAATAGACCTAATAGATTGAGGTTTGGACGAGTATTAACATTAGGCATTAATGAAGGTCCTATTCAAGGATATTTGACAGACAGCATAGCTTCATGACAGGGCTTTGAGGCAGAAATGGTAACTTTCAAAACCAAACGTGCAAACGGTCTTCCTATAAAAATTTACCCATGGTATATCGGAATTCATTTATTAAGCGTCGCTGATAGATGCAGCCCTCTTTAATTACGGCTGTGGCTGTGTCTTCATCTTCAGGCGTGCAGCTCTCCAAAAGAGAGCAAAATCATCTGAAGAGTGCGGTTTCCAGAGCACCCTTGTAATGGCTGTGAGTCCTCCTGAAGTATTCAAAATCAAAGAAAGAACCATTAAATTCGCTGGTTGTGAAGACAGAGTAGTGATACTGATAGGGCTGAGGCGATTGCACGGGAGATTCCGCAACGCTGCCTTGAGCTGAGTGGAAGCCTTGAAGACTACCTTCGATTCATCTAACTCAAAACTGCAACTTCCTCCACTCACCCACAACCGAAGATACTCCTCCGCTCCCTATTCACATCTAATGTGACCCTTTTCCCACAGGATTCATTTCTTGCACATATAATCAGCATCGCCCCCCTCTCGCCTCCATCCTCCCACACCCCGTCGCTCTTTCGACTTCCCGAACCAACGCCAACCAACCTCACTTCCAGGCACCAAACTTTCACCCTTTAACTTTTCCTTCAAAACCGACACCATATATCTCTTCCGCCGCGCAAAAGCGCATTCTAAACGTGCTAAAGAGCACGCGACTGTCGACAACATGTCTTCGGGAATGCCCCCAGTCCCTGCAAAGGACGATGTCAAAGCAACGTAGGTACCTCTCTGTCCAGCTTACTAGCTTAGATTGCCTTTTATACGTCCGCCTTTACCGGTGCTTGGGAAGTTCTTAATGAGGCGGGAGCCTGGCTAAATCTCAGATTTTAAGTCAAGGCCCGAGACTCAGCCTAGCTAGAAGCTCGGAGCACAGCAGCAACGCCCTTGAGGTTTTAAGATAGTATGCTAATATGATACCTATAGATGGACCTACCTCGAGGCCGGTGTCGAGAAGATCATGACCAACCTTCGGGGCGGCATGGACATGAAAACATACATGGGTCTCTACACAGCAATCCACAACTTCTGTACAGCACAGAAAGCTGTGGGCAGTGGAGGATTCACCGGGCATCAGCATCGGGGTGGGGGTGAGTCCCTTTTTCCCCTCGTTCACAGGACCAAATACTAACCGCTTTCGTAGCTCATCTCCTCGGAGAAGATCTCTACCAACACCTCATCGCCTACCTCCAGAACCATCTCCAGGGAGTCCAGGCACGATCAAAAGAACACGTCGACGAAGCCCTCCTCACTTACTACATCAAAGAATGGAACCGCTATACTACCGCCGGCCAGTACAACAACCATCTATTCCGCTACCTAAATCGACATTGGGTCAAGCGGGAAATGGATGAAGGCAAAAAGAACATCTACGACATCTACACTCTTCATTTGGTACGATGGAAGGAAGACATGTTCATTGGCACACAAAAGAGCGTCATGAACTCCGTTCTTCGGCTTGTCGAGAAGCAGCGGAATGGCGAAACCATCGAACAGTCACAGATCAAAAGCGTAGTGGATTCCTTCGTCTCCCTCGGTCTTGATGAATCGGATAGCACAAAATCAACACTCGATGTGTATAAAGAATATTTCGAAAAGCCGTTCCTGGAAGCAACAGCGGCTTACTACGATAATGAGTCTAAGCAATTTTTAGCAGAAAACAGCGTGGTAGAATATATGAAGAAAGCTGAGGCCCGTCTGGAAGAAGAGAAAGAACGTGTCCCTCTTTATCTGCTTAATGAAATCATGTCACCATTAATGAGGACATGTGAACAAGCATTGATTACCAATCACTCTGGAGCTCTCCGAGAAGAATTTCAGATACTCCTAGATCATGACAGGCAAGAGGATCTCGGCCGTATGTACAAACTCCTCGCTCGCATTCCGGACGGGTTAGATCCGCTTCGCAATCGTTTTGAAACTCATGTACGGAAGGCTGGATTAGCGGCCGTCGAGAAGGTGGCGTCAGAGGGCGACAACCTTGAGCCCAAGGTCTACGTCGAAGCTCTCCTTGAGGTGCACACACAATACCAGGACCTCGTCAACCGTGCCTTTAACGGTGAGTCTGAATTTGTGCGATCCTTAGACAACGCCTGTAGAGAGTTCGTCAACCGCAATAAGGTCTGCAAGTCAGGATCAAACAAATCCCCAGAACTACTAGCGAAGTATACCGATACGTTACTTAAGAAGTCTTCTGCTAAAATGACCGAGGAGGATGACATGGAGAAACTTCTTACTCAGATCATGACTGTTTTCAAGTACATTGAGGACAAGGATGTGTTCCAAAAGTTCTACTCCCGTATGCTTGCCAAGCGTCTTGTACAAACATCATCAGCATCAGACGATGCCGAGACAAGCATGATCAGCAAGCTGAAAGAGGCTTGTGGTTTCGAATATACCAACAAGCTACAACGCATGTTCCAAGACATGCAGATCTCTAAGGATCTCAATTCCTCATACAAGGAATGGCAAGCAGACCACCTCGATTCCGACGAGCTCAAGGCTGCAGTTGATGCATCATATCACATTCTCGGCACGGGCTTCTGGCCACTTAACCCACCTACCACACCCTTTGCTCCGCCACAAGTGATCGTCAAGACATATGAGCGCTTTGCAATGTTCTACAATCACAAGCATCAAGGCCGCAAATTGACATGGCTGTGGCAGCTTTGCAAAGGCGAAATTAAAGCCAACTATCTCCGCATGCCGAATACGAAGTCCTCTCCAACCTTCCAGGTGTCAACCTACCAAATGGCTATTCTTCTTCTCTTCAACGACAGTGACACTGTCACATATGAAGAGATTGCGGAAGGCACTAAGCTTGCTAAGGAAACATTAGACCCCAGCATCAGCGTGTTCGTTAAAGCCAAGATCGTCACGGTTAGCCCCGACAACGCCAAGCCAGAGCCTGGCGCAGTGTACAAACTCAACCACGGCTTCAAGGCCAAGAAGTTGAAGATGAATTTGAACATTGGCATTAAGAGTGAGGCCAAGCAGGAGGTCGAGGATACACACAAAACAATCGAGGAGGACAGGAAGTTATTGATGCAGGTGAGTCAGAATATTCCCACTCATGCGTTTAAATTGCATTCCTCCAACATTACTATTACGAATATCACCTAATTCTTCAATAGTCGGCTATTGTACGTATCATGAAATCCCGCAAGAAGATGAAGCACCAGCAGCTCGTTTCAGAAACTATCCAGCAAATCAAAAGCCGCTTCTCGCCAAGAGTGCAGGATATTAAAAAATGCATCGACATCCTGCTCGAGAAGGAGTATCTTGAGCGGTTGGAAGGTGACGAACTCGGATACCTGGCCTAGTTTCACTTCATACTTAATTTACAGAGTTTGTGGATGAAGCATGTTAGGGATGCATGGGGTTTTGGCGGCTGTGGATTCTACGTGCAGGGCGTTACGAAGGGCGGGAAGTGGCCGGAGGTGTTCTGTCTTAGTCTCTAGACGGTCTCGGTTAAGTGTGTCCCATTCCATTCAAGTCCCTTTTCCCGATTTTTGATGTCGCCCGATGGGAGACGTTTGTTGACGCTGTTAATGTGTGGCCAACGATGTCCTTTTCCTTCATCTTTGTCCCAGGCGCGAGACTTTTGGCGTCGACGGATGGTGAACGCTTTCGCGGCTCTGAATGCTTTATGAGGGCACAGCGAGCAGTGCGAGAGGGTTGAAAATGGGGCTGTCGCATAGCTGGATACGTACGGGCCGAGCAGGCCTGAATCGAAATAAGCAGATAAAGGATTCTACGTTTCTTTTGCGGATTGATTGTATTGTGCATTAAGTGGTAAAGCTTTCCGACGCTTACCATGACCGTCAAATTATGGATCAATAACTTGGGGGTTCTGTAATGTCTATCAAAAAGTGGACCAGGACTCTGGTTCAGCAGTCTTCCTGCGCACAATACGCATTATTCTATGCAAGACTATCCGAAGTAGGTATGTTGTACCGGCGAGCCGCGCCTTCAAACCGAACCTGGATATGTGTAACAGGCCGCACAAGGATCGGTAAAGCGAGGTTAATGGAACCTCAGCTCGGTCAACGAACGCAATCCCGATCCCGGCATAGCAATGATGTCATTCACGTTCTGTGAGAGTAATAGAGAAGGCTCACAAACTCAATTAATTTTAATACTCCTTGGCATCATTGTATGCACTTATGGCAAATTTCTTCTATGATGACTGTTATACCTCTTTTCTTTACAAGGATTCCAATGCAGAAATGCTTTTCTACAAAGATCATTTATCGTAGTAAAGAGATCATGTGCCGACCTATTATAGGTCTACAATACACGCATCAGGGCTTTTGACCACTTCATAATTAATTTCTACTCATCACCCCCAACATTACCACCCAGAGCACTTTCCCACCCCCCTCTCCACATTTCCACTAGCTTGCTTCCACTCTTATTCGAGCTCACTTATCACTCACTACTGCAGCATTGCTTCCCCTTCCCCCTTCCCGGTAGCACCTCTAGTCTCCATAAGTTTCTGCTTAATCTCCGCCTTCATCCCTTCTTTCCCCAGACTCGCATACGACTCCAGCAAATCAACGTTTTCTGGTGTAACCCTTGCATGCCCGAGCACTTTAAGCGGATTGCCTTCCAGATCCTCATCGATTACGCTGCACAAGATTCGGGAACCGATGATACTCAGATAAGCAACCACCGCATTCTTCCGTCCGTCCTTGTGAAGAGATTCTAGCAGCTGTCCGATAACGACACCCCGAGAGGTGAGCGCCGGTGGTGCAGCCGCAGAACCCGTTTTCGGGGGAGTGGAGATTGGCTTCGCAATGCGGGTAGCTTTGGTAGCTCTAATAGCGTCCGCAGGGGCGTCCGCGACGGCGTCTCCAAAGTGCGCATAACGCTTCCCGCCTTTGGCCAAGTATATATATGTGCGGACGAAAATGATGTCATGGGTCTGGGGTTCGAAAACATGGTCTTGGAGGAGGGGCTCGGAGCCCAGCGGCCGTTCCGCAGCCCCCGCCTGACTTGTACTGACGAATATATCGTATTCCAGGAGGTGTCTGTAGGAATGAAGACGAGAGGAGGCGTTTATAGAATGAAAAACTGACTTAGCGACGATCGACCTGACGAGAGCAACTGGGCTCTTCAGGTAGAGTGAACTTGTGTGGGATCGGAAGCTCTTGAGAACATTGACGGTACCTGAAACGTAGCTGAAGTTTACCTTGACCAATATAGGCCCTAAAGTAGACTCGGGAATAGGCTCCGGATCTCCATCATTGTCAGCGAGCAATTCGTTGGTTTCGTTGGTTTTGCGACGCTTTCTTGGTGTTGATGCATTCTGTTTTAATTCATTCAACCCCCTCTTTGTGGCACTGGAAGAAACTTCTTCAATATCCTTCGCCATTATACGACCTAAGCGTCGAGTGTTTTCGGGTTGACGAGGAGTTGTCCGTGTTCCAGCGAGCGCTGCTGCCTCGTTGCCGCCATTTTTCGCAGGAATTGAAAGGCCACGTGAGGCTTTAGGAATAAAGTGAGCAAAAAGTTCTACCCTCTCTGTTTCGGCAGCTTCGAGATGAATCCCTTCGTCCCAGGTTACATCGGAGATGACACCATGGCAAGCGGTATCCTCGAGGTGGATATGGAGGTCATAGATAGCTGGGTCCCTCTTGTAGACTTTATATAGTAGTGTTGTGAGCTTCTGTGGCAGGTATCAGCTTCATTTTCGACTTCACTTCCACCGAAGACCGCAAGACGGAACGGTGCTAACCTTGAAGGTATTGACCATGCGGCCGGGTAAGACAACGCTATCTCCACGCTGATGAAATTCTCGGACATAGATGAGAGTAGATTTGGGAACTGGAGCATAGGTTGCGCTCGCGTCCATATTGTTTTTTTGGAGTGAGTGGAGGCTGTGATAGATAATTGGTTGACGGGATAGGGAATCAGAAATGGTAGTATCTAGTGTCTGAGGCCTGGTGTTGGGGGGTACCAGTTGAGGATAGCTTTTGGCTCCACCCGCCGAGATGCTGTTGGCAAATTGACGTGAATGCCATAACAAAATTTATGGCTTACGGGTTCCCCAACTGCACTGTAATCGAAATCGGCCGTTATTCCACTCTCAACCCCGTCTCCTGCGTCTTTATATCTGTTCTTGGGATTAATGGTTCATTCAATGTACTCAAGTTGAACTATTTCACGTCGTTTGAGATAACGAGAAGTCGTGAGTTTTGCACCGGACGAAATTCATAGCCCTGACAATACTGGCTCCATTCTCGCTCAACTTGTATCTTGGGTCTCACATCATCGCACCTCTGCTTCCTCGAGTACACAACGCATGGTAGTATTCCGGGTGTAGGCACTACTGAAGGAAGTTTTACTTTCCCGCTTAGCTAGAGGCGTGTACAAAACTCTGTGATTTTTACGAAAGTAACGAACAGATGGACTATTTCCGCAAAAGCCGTCTTGAAGTATTTACCTTGCTCTGAAAAATTCCTCGAATAACCCTAGAGGTAAGGTCATCATATGCCCTGATATACATCTCATGGTTATTGGGGTTTTCGCCGTAAACATTGCAAAGCTCAACCAAAGAACCCTGTTATAAAAGTTAGCATCTAGGAGGCTAGGGCGGGGCTAATAGAGCCTAAGAAAGTCTAAGTTTAAGGAACTAAGTAGTGAGATCAACTGTGACTTGGTCTAGATGAAAGTTTTCAATTGCTTGATATATTCACCTAGTAATTCCGAACAGGGGCAGAAGGAAGCTCGAATCCTCCCAGAATTTCTGTTCCAGCTCATGGGCTACAATTGGAACTATATTGTTAGAGTGGAGCAATAGTGTGTATGAGAGAAGGTTGAGGCCATGCAAAGGGTACATAATAGGTGCGGGACCTGCGGCGAGAGGGAATCAAGATGGACGAGCGTCGGGGATCCCATTTCTATGCAACGAGCATGAGAGTCGGGTCGAATAAGGTCGAATTTCCTGTCTCTAGACGATACCACTCTGGTCAGCATAGGGTTATGTCGACCAAGTGCCGATTATGATCGTCATCCACCAGACTGAGACTAGATCAGGGGTATCTCGGATCGTGTATATAGACTTATCCTCCACCTGGATTAATCCACACACGAGTTCGTTCGATAGGTTGGAACTTCTTCGGGATCGTTACGGATGGTGGCATAGCCCCCCACTATTCTTTACGTATCAGAATATTGCGCAACTAATGTCTCAATTATATTTTATCGCGGGAGGACAGATTCTATCCTGAATCAGAGACAGACTAGCGTTATGTTGAGCGGTCAGTAGCATAAATGCATTCTCTGAAACCATGGAAACCTAAGCTGAGCTCTGAAGACTTTCCATAAAGCAGAATAGCAGTGGTCCTCCAGTAGTGGATGTGTAGAAAAGCATCTATGTCCTGCAAGTACATGCTAACGCCACGCCGCCCCCGCGCTATGCAATATTATCAGAGGTTCTCATCCAAATATGAACAGAAGGCAAGGAAATACTATCAAGATTTCATAGGGATCGTTACCGTCGTCAGTAAAACCTAGCAGTCAGAAGCAACCAAAGAACTAGTCACGGCTGGAAAAGTTTTAGAAGGCCATCAATCTTCGTGGCTGGGACTTGCTGCAGGTTCCCGCACCTCGGCTGCTGAAGGCGTCGACGTGGGCTTCTCATTTGATGATAGTGAAAATGGGGCCGATTGCTTTATATCTCTGGGAGATTTGGGAGGCGGTGAGTTCTGAGGCGTGGCTGGGTTAGAAGGTTTTCCCCAGCCAACCTTGCTTTTTTCGGAGGCCCAGGTGCCCCATGAGGAAAGATACGCGCCGGCACGGGAAGACGCAGCTTGAACGGATGCTTGCGCATGTGACAGATCCGGAGCTTTTGGGACTAAAGATAGGTTGTAAATTAGCGCGGCTATTCAATTAAAGAAACCCCATTAGGTCAAGCCCAATAGAAGGATTTAGAATTTGACGCACATCTTGCCAAATGTCCCGACTTATCGTCTGCGGGGGATGGACTTGAAGCATTTGCTGCCGCTGCCGCTGCAGCTGCAGCTTTGTGTTCTTCGTTCCTTTTCCGCTGGGCTTCTCGCATGACTTCAATGTCAGCCCACAAGTTGTTGAATGCAGATGAGACCTTTTTCTGCCCAACGGCAAGTTGCTTTCCAATAACTTCCCGGCTATTTTGAATTCGTTCGTCAAGATGTAATTCGGAAACTTGCCTGCAGATATGATCAGTAGACGCAAACTAGGACGTGAAGTGGTGAGGATAAGTACTGTGCAAGTCGTCGCTGTACATCTTCGATGGTGAGCCCGCCAGAACATGGATGCTTCGGATCAACGATGTCGAATATATGCGAATCTACTCCAGTTAGCGACATTTATACCAGGGAGTTATAGATTCGGACTTACCGGTAAATTTTGAGAATATTCTGAAGTTTTCTGTTTTCATCCAAGCATCAATCCACTCAGAGCCAAACTCATTTGACGGATCACCCTCTTTATACATTCTAAGTTAGTATTGCCATGTATTACTACAGTAGATAAAAGGATGAGATACGGACCAAAATCAATTAATATCGCGTTTTCATCGTCTTTGTAGCTATGAAGATACATTCTGTATTTCGCAGCAGACAATAGTGCAAGTAGGTACTCCTCGAATTGAAGTCGAATGAATTCTTCGCTTCCTGCATAGCCCATCGTTTTGGGTCGACTCGGGTTTGCTGAATACGATTTAGCTAAATCCAATGAATATTGATGGCAGACTTACATTCGTCCCATGTGTCATTTACGGCTTGCGTAAGGAAGTCTATCCAACGGCGGTCGGGCGTTGAAAGTATTAGTGCAGTGCGAAGAGAGGTTGAAGAGATATTAATAGTGTGTTCGTCAAGCTAGCAAATTTGGAGTAAGCAAATTTTGAAATCTCAAAGAATTATCAGACAGGTTTTTGCAACTTGGAAGAACTTACGTTGATTAATATATCGCTGTATCGGTCTTTCTGCTGTAAAAGCAAAGAATTGGTCGATCCAACAATATAAGATTTAGTTCCATGATCTGCGAGCATATCAAGCTGTTGCAATGGGGTATATGGACCAAACAAGCTTCCCTTCCCGAAGATCTGTAATGGCAGTCCCATATATGCAAGCACTACGAAACTGTCAGTAGGAGTCTACTTGAGAGAGCATTATCTCCTTACGTGAAGCACGTTCGCTCGTCCTAAGGGACGTAGGCATAACGAGTGACTCCTCATAAGAATTGAATTTAGGGTCAGCGCAATCTTGCAGGTGACGAATTAGTCCAGGTATTAATGAGATTAGTGAGAATTGCATCATGCAGAGACGCTCGCAATGTGACCCGAAGAACAACATCTGGCTAGGTCAGCGGATATAATTGTAAGTGTAGACTGCTAAATACCTTGGGCTGCAATAGGCAACATTTGAAGAGTACTAGGGTTTGGTATTTGAATTCGTGGATGAGTTCCCGAAGGGAGAGACCTAAATGCAAATATGTTAGGATTGCTTAAGCTCTGTGCTAAAACTTGTCATTCATTCCTAAAAATTCTCGAAGCCCACATACCAAAATACTGATCCCGGTCATCATCCTGATCCCTAAAACTCTTTGCCAAACTCTCTTGGAACTTCTGCAAAATATCCAGATCTGTGAAGTCCCTAAGCACAGGTTATTAGCTAACATCTTCATATATACCTTAATACCTTAACAAGTATCCAATTTGCACCAATTCGGCCGCATCAGTCTTCAATATGTCTGCCCAGCAAGTTTCTCCACAATCTCAACCTCTTATCCAAACACATACCTCTGAGCAAACCACGCCGTTGTCACAACCAACAATTTCTCCCTCAACTGTCCAAAATGGTGCGGACTGTCACTGATAACTACGACCGCCTTCTGTACCGTCGACCTCGTCACATCCGCAGGGCGGTTAATGAGCTCGTTCGCATCCATCTGCCGCGTGCAGCTGATCCCGAACAGGCTCGTTGCGGGCCGGTCCGGCGTGACTTCGTGTCTGAGCGTGAAATACGAGAAATCTTCCGTGGAACTGGCCCCCGCTTGCGTTAGTACATTTTCCTCCTTCCTCGCGTTTGGGTACATGAGGCTAAGGGCGTAAAGAAGAGGGTTTTCTAACGTGTGCGCGCCGTCAGACAGTGCCATGAATGGTAGCAACGGCCATTCGTTCTCGATCGCCGGGTCTGAGCCCTCCTCGACGCCGAGCCATGTCTCTACCTCTGGGCCTCTGGAAGGCGGTTAGCTAGATTCGCAGAAAATAGGAGGTGTGAAGCGCGAACTTTGCATGGTGGAAGCCGACAATGCACACAATGGGGCTGAAGGAAATCATATTGGTAGTGCGGGAGTTATTTGGTCAAAGGGCGGAGATGCGTAGGCATGGTTGTTTCGAGGAAACGAGTCGAGGTTGTGCCATTCAATAAGTTCAGCCCTATAGCGCGACTAGCCGCTTCGGTAATCCATGAGAAGATCACACATATACTGCCTCCCAAAACTACTTGTTCATCTAGCTAACTTTTCCTAGTAAAGTGCAGCACAAGATTCTGTCTCTCTCTTACATAACTAGTTATGCCCGCGTCATAATTTCGGATCTATAACATGTAATGAAATAAAGAGAACCAGCAATGATGCAGTATTCATAGGTCGGAAAAGGTACCGCCGATTCGTAATTGTTACCTGCCCCAAAACCTTCGCCATATCACGCCCTGTCCTGTACATTTCAACCCAGAAGTTCTCTCTACGCACTGGTTCTTAGAGAAACAAAGAGAATCATCCAACCTACGCCACGGGGGGATAGTAGCAAATTAAGTAAGAAGGCACGAGCAGCTAGACCAACCGAATTGTTAGCTGGCCTCAGGCTGGGGTCATTTCGACCATATGAGGGCACAATCAGCTGCCGTTCTCGGCATCGCCCGAGCCCTGCGCGTCCACGTTGTGATAATCTAGAATCTCAGAATACCTGCTCCCGGGATCTGTCAGTCATTAGGTCTTTGACGACTGGAGTGATGCCTCCAGTGGGCTTTAAAGCAGATGGGCGGGCTTACATCTTAATTTTCCAGGTATCAACCGGGAGATCTGCATCATTGAACGACCAGTCGAATTTCTCTTCCGCAACCGGCTCATCTGTGGGGTCGTGATAAGGTGCGAGGTACGGATGGGCTAGCGCGCTCTCCGCTCGCACTCTCTTTTTCGGGTCAAAGACAAGCATGCTTTCGAGGAGATCAATGGCTGAAGATAATTAGTATTGACCTGAGGCTAGCAAAAAGACAAGCCATACCAAGTGGATCAGCATTATTAAACTTGTTGCTTAATGGCTGGCGTTCGCGCCTCGGTAGCGACTGAACGAACCGCAACGTCTAAAGATAAATTGTTAATAATGATGTTAGATTGTGAACTCCTGAAATCTCACATTTTCGCTGCAGATTGTTTGGATAACATCATCTGGAGGTGTGCCAAGAAGCTCCGTAATTATTGAGAACTGGTTGACGTGGTCTTTTCCGGGAAAGAGCGGTTTTCCCTCAAGCATCTCGGCGAAGATGCACCCCGCACTCCAAATATCCACTTCAACGTCGTATTTTTGCCAGGTAAGCATGATTTCTGGTGCTCGATAGTATCTTGTGGAGACATAGCCAGTCATTTGAGGGTCTTGGATACGCGCTAGCCCGAAATCACAAATTTTGAGGTCACAGTTCTCGTTCACAAGGATGTTACTGGGTTTCAGGTCACGATGTACAACACCAGCGGAATGGACATATTTTAGTCCACGCTATACACTGTCAGCGACTGGTAAACCAGACCCGGGAAATTTTGTGCCCACCAATATTTGATAGAGGAAGTATTGAATGAATTGTTTCTCCAGCGGCCTTGAGGTAAGGAGGCGATGAAGATCGGTGCCGAGGAGTTCTGTGACGAAGTAACTATGAATAATATGAGCACCTGTTTCATCGAGAAGATATAGGTATATTTACATGTCCTCGAGGGGAGAAATGAAAATGTCGCTCAGACTGATGACCTATTTGTTTGTCAGACCATTTCTACGGCCAGCGCATTTGTATACTGACATTTTCATGTCGGAGATGCTTGAGAAGCTTCAATTCACGGTAAGTTCTCTTAGAGAGGACTGGCGTGCTAAAGGGCTTCATAATCTTCTTGATCGCAACGGCCTGGTTTGTGAGCTGGTCCTTCGCCGAGCTGGCGCCGTATCAGTCCCCTGGCTGAATTCATTGTGATGGGAAGAGATTACCAAACGAGGCCAAAGGCGCCCATGCCAACTGGTTGCAGATCAGTGTACCTATAGGGCCGGTCAGCGCTATATCAATCAATATGCTGGGGAGGAAGGAGGCGGAGGGAGGCGATTATACCTGCTCGTTATCTCGAACGTCGTGCCAAAAATCTGGGCACGCACGAATTCAGCCATGGTGAATTGTAGGTGAAAAGGAGATGCGACAGGCGTGAGCGGGGGTGATGCTGATGCTTGGGAGGTGTTGTAGTGCGCTGTTGTTGAGAATTGGGCCTGTCAGAGTCGAGGTCGCCGCTTTCAGCAGGTTTTCGACTACGCGGGGGTGTATCTCCGCTCTACGAGCTAGCACTCTTGGTGTTTCGCTCGGATGCGGTTGAGCAGGCGTTCGTGGGAGCAGAGTAGGGTAGATGAGCTAGAGGCACTCCGAAACACGTCCCCAAGGGTTCAATCGCGGAGGACGAGGGAGGGCTAGAGAGCACTAAGGACTTTGCTATGGTGTGGCGGCTCTGTCAAAGCGACAACAATGTCAGTTCGGAAAGGACCGAGGCGCGCAACAAGCCTGTGCAAGGATGGAGGGGATGGTTTGGTGGCGAGAACGGAGAAGGCTGCGAAGATCGCTGCCCGCGAAGGGAGAAAGTAATTGTTTGGGAGAGGCGATAGAGGGACAGCAGACGGAAGAGAAAAGTTCGATGAAGATCATTCCTCTCGGGGTCTATGGAGGGGCAAGGAGAAGAAACAACAGGCCCGACCAAAACCTGCAAAATACGATGCGCTGCGACGACGTCATCGGCGAGAAAGTGCCATTAAACTGTGGCTTGATCTAATGCCTTTCAGGAATTGTCCATATTGCCCGTGCGTGCCTTGAACACGCTCGACCAGATCACCCAAGCCCACGCAAGCAGGGCAGACGGGGCAGCGTGAGACACAGGGAGCACCCAGCGTCGGAGTTCTCCCGGGCCCAGTGGACTCGCTGGTGGTATTTCACATATTCCAGATATTTCTAATAGCGCGGACAGTGTTCCGGCGAGGATTTTCCAGTGCCAATGGCGACGCCGGCCGTCGACCGCCAGGGCTGCTCTCTCTCTCCTTATTTCTCCGCGCGCAGTCCCAAGCCGCAGCTGCCGATAAGCGACGAACGAGCGGACATGCTCGAGTGTGTGGGGGACGCAGCGCAAGGTCACAAGCACTTTGCTCTGAAAAGAAATAAACAACAATTTATGGGCTTTGGGGCTTGCTGCGCTCAGGCATCAGGCAGCCCGCGGCGGCGGTGATGGCGTCCGACGAGCCCTGAAAGCCAAACTCGGGCCATCTGCTAGCCTGGACCATCCCGTCAAGCCGCCCGTTCTCACAGCTCCAGCAGCTCGACACTTGTCAGAAAGAAGTCTACCTGGAGAGCGTCGATCAGGTTCGCGTTGTTTATACAAGCACTGTGTGTACTCTCCCTGTAGCCCTTACTGTTGCCGGCGGCTTGCTCGCACACCACCAATACCACGAGGGGAAGAAGCGGTCTGCACGGGCCCGAAAAAGGCACACAGCCCATGGCTGCGAGCTTGGAGGCCTTTCAGCATTCTTGGGGACGGTCATCGAGATGGAACATGTGGTTCTCAGAGCTCCAGCACACACCAACATTTAGCCTTACAACGGAGCCCTTCGCTCAGAAATACCTACTCAAGCTTAGAAAGTTGAACTTTGAAAGAGCTGACCCTCTCACTTTCCCAATTGATAACCTTTTTGGTGGCCCGTTGCCTGCCCAAATCCATCCCGCGTGCTCTGAGAAAAACCGTCTCCTGTGTCGGTGAAAGGCGATCTCGAGGCTCTTTGGTCCAGAACTGAGGCCCTATAGCTTGCATTCATCGTTGCTTGGCTGGCGTGGGTTGAGCGCGTCGCATCCACTTAACGTACCTTCGTAATACTATCACCACCCCTTGGTATACCAGGAGGCTCCGGTGATTTCCTGGTGTTATGCAAAAGTGAAGCAGTCTCCCTCAGGCTCTCGCAGGGCAATTACATGGGAGACGCTCCCTTGAGCTCCGTGAGCAGGCCCTGATCTCAGCTCCAGCAATGCGCGACGATCGCTTAGTTTTGGTTATTTTGGGATCGCCAACCACCGTCATCGAGAGTCCCGGACGGAACAGAGGAGAAAGCGGAGGACGTAGAGCCCTTAGAACACCACCATCCCATCCCCAAACACCCACCCCACTCCCTGCCTACGTGGATGTCGAGGGAAGGCGCACATAGACGGTTTGGTCTGCTGCCGCGCGTAGGAATCTCAGGAAGCAGCTCTCAGCCTCGCTGCCCGTCGCCGTCGCTCCCGTCAAACACCTCAGGTGGCTTTTCAGTGCTGGAGGACGCCTCACCTTGTGCTTTTCCCCAGCCCGCCCGCCAACAGCTCCCTTCAACCCCATCGCATCACCGTCCACCGCACTATCCGCTGACTGCCCGCCGACGAGCCCTCCTCTCTCCGTCGCGCTCCTGTCTCTACGATCAACACCAAGGATATTATTGAGCTGTTGCAAGGCAGCGTGCACAGACTCCCTTGACGCGAAACGACAGGGAACACTGCTGCACATCACCGGCCGCTCAACCTCAGCCCAAGGCGGACCTCCCGTCAACGACTCTGGATCCTGAACGGGCCCTCCATAGGTGGCGGAGGACATCCTCCATTCGAAGGGCTTACAGCGCTGGCGTCCACCACTGTCGCTGACGCTTCGCAGCAGCGTCCTCGACCATCCCGTTATACCTGACTCTCGCGACATCGGCTTCCACCAACGGCCCACGGCCCGCTTCCGTTGTCGTCCCAAGTCAACAACCGCATTGTTCAGCGGCTGGGAGTTTTGAGACCTTGTCTCGCACCTAGCGAGCACCTTGGATATTCTCCCTTGCGACGCGATTAGTTAGCGCCGCACATCTTTGTTCTACAACTTCACCTTCCATCCTTCCGGCGGACTGCCGCAGAGACGATAAGCAAAAATGGGGATGTGCATGAGCACAAACAACGAAGATGCCGAGCAGAAGAAGCGCAGTCAGCAAATTGACCGAAAGCTGGAGGAGGATTCCCGTCGGTTACGGCGGGAATGCAAGATACTACTGCTAGGTAAGCCTACCTACAACTGTCGTGTATCGATTGGCAAGCACTAACACAATCTTTTCTAGGCTCCGGGGAGAGCGGAAAGTCCACAATCGTTAAGCAGATGAAGATTATACACCAGAATGGCTACACGATGGAGGAGCTGGCCATGTACCGACTAACGATATACAAGAATGTTATCGACTGCGCAAAGTCTCTAATAGGAGCAATGCGACATCTTGATATCGAACCAGAAGACGCCGGCAACGAAGATTACTGCGAGTATCTCATGGAATACGTGGTGGACCCCGATCCAGAGAAACCATTAGAGACGAAAGTTGGACAAGCCGTCAGCTCTTTATGGCGAGACCCTTGTGTGCAAAAGGTCCTCGAGCATTCAAGCGAGTTCTATCTGATGGATTCCGCACCCTAGTATGGCGACTCTACTCAATGTCGCGGTTTCACATGCTGACTGATGAAAGCTTTTTTGACGAAGTCAACCGCATAGCAGCCCCCGATTACATACCCCAAGAGTCCGACGTTCTGAGAGCGCGCACAAAGACAACGGGTATTTACGAGACGCGATTTACGATGGGCCAGCTAAGCATACAGTATGTGGGTCGGATTATATCTATGGTCCTGTGCTAACCTACAACCACAGCATGTTTGATGTTGGAGGTCAGCGAAGTGAAAGGAAGAAATGGATACACTGTTTCGAAAATGTCACGTCTATCATATTTTGCGTGGCGCTTAGCGAATACGATCAGGTGCTATTAGAAGAGAGTAGCCAGGTACGACTACCAAAAGCATTACCATTGGAACCCGACTCTAACACAAGCTACAGAATCGGATGATGGAGAGTCTAGTACTATTTGATTCCGTTGTGAACTCACGGTGGTTCATGCGGACAAGCATCATTCTCTTCCTCAACAAAGTCGATCTTTTCAAAGCGAAACTCGCAAGGTCGCCTCTAGGCAAATATTTTCCGGACTATTCTGGTGGAAACGACGTAAATCGCGCGGCGAAGTACCTGCTGTGGAGATTCAATCAAGTGAATCGAGCGCATCTAAACCTATACCCCCAGTAAGTCATATATCCATGGCTCGTCACATACAAATGCCGTGTCGAATCCACATGCTAATCAAATCGGAAGCCTAACACAAGCAACTGATACGTCAAATATCCGACTGGTCTTTGCTGCAGTCAAAGAAACAATTCTTCAGAATGCCCTGAAAGATTCAGGCATTCTGTGATGGCGGCACCCGAAACTCTTACTCGCATCCCCGCACTACCCGAAGAATACACACCTCTCGTTTTCTGTGCATACACGGCACCCACATATCTTTACCGCCCACCGTCGGGAGGAAATCATTTCCCACGGCATTCAGCCAGCATCATCACGAACCACTCCCCTTGTGTTATCTGGGCACGCCTACTTCATTCATAGGCCGGTTAAGGACAGTCTATTATTTTCCGTTATCGAGCACAGCATTGGAGTTAAGGAGTTTATGGGGTTCACCAGAGAATCAACCTGTTAGTATCGATTTGACACCACCCTACGGGGCTGGAATAGTTTTGTTTTATCCCGGAAGCTTGTTTTGTCTCGAATCGAGTTCTTTCGAAGAAAAGTCCTTTGCAGGCTAAGTGCCACACTCTTGGTGTGTTAGCCGTAAATCTACTGTGAGGATCTAAGCTTTACCTTCCCTTATTCTTCTTCCTTACTTGTGTTGCGAGGTGGATTGTATGGTACAAGTCTCTCCTTTGCTTCTATTCGTGGGCGGACCTCGGGGCTGGGCGGGAGAAAAGGCTTTCGTGTTCTGCAGGCGGAGCGACTGGCTTTCTGTACCTACAGTACCATGCTTTTTATTTCTTCCTGCTGTCACTTTCTTTCCCGTCGAGCCTCATCTCTCCAGTTCATGATACGGAGAAAGACGAGATGCGTTGCGGCGTTTTCCCCAATTTCGCTTGCTCAGTTTTGCGTTTCTTCCGCTATAATGGACCGAGTCGGTCATGGGCGAGAGCTTGGTCTCTGCCTAGTGCTTGTAGACTCCTTTGAGAGATGGATAACATGGATTACACTGCATAATTTCAGGGGTGAGGAATAGCGGATGGACGACTGTTTTGATTCGGGTCTCTTTATTGGGTTTTGGATATATGTTGGACGATATTGATACTGGTTTCTTACTGGTTACTCTTGTTACTTGCTGCAAGTGTCAGCGGTGTAGAGGAATAGAGATGAAATGAGAGGCAGATTTTGATCACCCATTAGAGCATGCACGAAGACTAGCCATCAGTTATACATAATATTAGTCTAAACTTATTTCTAAAAACGCCCTTTGCCGTTTATGCCTTGCTCCGCCTTTGAAAGGACAAAGTCACTGCATGGACACCTATTCGACTAAGACGACGCAGCATAGTTCTATCTTTTTAGTTCCTAAACTACACGCCATTGAGCATCTCCTCCAACCTATCCCGGCGCCCGGCACCGCCGGCGAAGATCAGATCAACCACCTCAAGACTCCTCCCAGATTCCCCTCGGTGTCACAGAACTGGCCCAGTTCGGTATGTGCTCCCTCGACCCACTTCCCCTTCACCACCTTACCGCCGGCCATGGCGACCTTCTGCAAGGTAGCCTCAACATCCTGCACGAGGGTGTAGTTGACCACGCCGCCCGCGCGTGGCGCCGGTTCGGTGGTTGGGCCGTTCGGCGCAGAGACGAGTGATAGCGCACCCATGATGGAGCTGGGCGTGAAGAAGATGAGCTGATTGGGCGAGGTCTGCGGCTGGAAGGTCCAGCTGAAGACGGCGCTGTAGAAGGCTTGCGCGCGCTGCAAGTCCAGCACGGGGATGCTGGTGAAGGCGAACGAGTTGGGTGGCGGTAGGACGAATTTGACCTTTTCGCTGGGCGCTTCTGCTGCCGGTGGGGATCGCGGTGGGGAAGAGCGGACTGGCGGTTCGGGTCGGTTGGAGAGGAAGGAGTTGCGGTGGGGGCCCGGGGGGGTGATGCTCATGGTGGATTGAGGCCTGCTGTGAGGCTTGATGGTTGGATTTGGGGTTTGAGCTCGGTTGGAAAATGCAAAACCTAGAGGAGTTTGCTAGGGAGGTGTGCGGGACAATGGAGTCTTTTGTTCGAGGCTGAAAGGATTATGGATGCCTAGATATGGCTCTTAGATGGACGAAGGTTTTTCTAGTTCCGAGCAAAAAAGTATCGGGGACAGCGCAAACACGACCAAAAGCGGCGAAGGAGGTAGAAGGAGGTAGAAGTGTCAGATGTGGAGTATTTTGTTGCACGGAGGAGAGAGAATGACAGGCAGACGAAATTTATATCTTAGTTAGCTTATTAAAGAACACAGTGAGACCCGTACGCCGGGCTATGTGTAACCACGTGTCGATCTTGGTGCGAGTACTTGGGCATGGGGAAAGCTCCATCTTCTGTGACATGTTGTGCATAAAGCTCAAAAAGCAAGTAGAGAATGGGAGCTCTACTGGCTCATGCTCCTTCATGCGGTGTAGCCCTGATTCCGGATCGGGAAAATTAGTATGGATTTTTGTTGTTAGAAACTTTTGGTGGGGGCGGGGGTGCCTCGGGCCTCGAGCCCCTGTCAATCAGTGCCTTTACCTCGAAAGCTATGAAAGCCCTACGGACTCAAAGGCTTGCGTTCCCCCTGACAAGAATATGCTGCCCAGGCGCTACTCAAACATATCCTCGTTACCTAGTCATTCAGCATGTGAATTGCGGGGCTTCCCCCTAATTTGCCAAGAGGGCACTTGAACCCTTTCAGAAGGTGATAACACAGACAGGACTCCTCGGAATCCGATATCTTAGCTCATCTCAGCTCATCTCTCTACCAAGACGACGATCAGGGCTCCAACGTGATCTCTCACCCAGCATACGTGCATGCCGACCGCTCATTCGCTGTGCTCTATACGACGAATCCAGGCCAAGTCTTATTGGCTTGGTATTCGGCCCTCCCAATGCTACTATCGTCGCGTCTCTTGCGCGGCCGCCTCCTATGATTTTCAAATATCGCCCTTCTTGGTGAATCAGACGGTTGTATAAGTAGTCTTGCCAAGGACTGCAGAAACTTTTATTCTAGTTGTAACTCGTCGGGTTTTGCCTTGTTGCATCAACAATCCTCTGCCATCATCACCAACATGAGTCGTTTGTCAAACAGACGGCTCGTTCAGGCCCGGAATCGGATCATGCCGTGGAGGTTTCGACTTCACTCTGGCTTTCGAGGACAGCATGCTTGGCCTGCTACCTCAACTTGTTGCACCAGTGTGACTAGTGACCCAAAGAAGGTGGAAACATCGAGTCGCCAAGAACCCTCCTCTTGGATTTCTCAAATCGGTGCTGATTGGCGCCTTCCTTTGACTCTCTCTACATCGCCATGCTCAGACTCCCAAACCAGCGAGTGCTTAAGGCTCTTTGTAGCCCTCTTCGAAATCCTCACAAGCGCTATGTCCATAACGAGCACGCCCCGTTCTCTGGACATCCGAGTTATGCGACTATCGCTCGGCGCTTCACTTCACAGCCTAATCCACTAGACTACTTCGCCTCGAAGAAGGCAAAGGAGGCAAAGGAGCGTGGTGAATTCATTGATATTCATGATATTGGCGGCGTAGACCCGAAAGACTTCGATGTCTTGATCACGGATATGGACGATAATAGTCTACGAACTGAAATTTCGGAACTTATAGGTATACCATACCTCAAAGAGGCGACAAAAGATGAGGCCAACGACGAAGTTGAAATCGGTCATTGTATCATCTACGGCATGAAACAGCGAAAGATATTTCCGTGTATTGTCCGCTTCAAAGATAAGGCTCGTTGGGTTTTCTTCATTGTGGACTCCGGTTCCCCATTAACGTATCTCTCAGTCCAAGTAAGTGTTCCCACCTATGGAAAGAATACCTAGCCACTAACTTTACCCTAGGCAGCCAAAGCTTTCGGTATCACCAGTTACAGTGGATCGGCTTATGTTGCTGGATACCGTCACACGATTTATGTGGCACCGGATCGCACACACTTTTCCGATATTAACCTCCTTAGTACTGACTTTATCAATGCATACATCCCTGTTCAAGAACGCGACTTCAATAGGAAGACGGAGAAATTGTACTTCGACTGTAATCATAAATGGGCGGTCAAGCCTGAGCTATCCCTCGACCACTGACTTGCGTCCAACGTTATCGATAAGGATCTAGCCAATTATATGTACTTCTGTGTAGCTGCCATCACGGTATAGCTGTCCGTGCGGCCTTGGCGTTGGACGCCAGCGGTCGAAGGGATAAGGTTGTTATCGCCGTCTGCGGAGACTTTGCCAACTATAAGCTTGCAATATATAGTCAACTAACTACTAATAAAACTAAGTGAAGCGTATCAGTGACTTTCACTTGTGATAGGGCGCAGCCCAAAACGGTGTCAGACCTTCCAAATTCGGCGGCAGATTTTTTTTACAACATTCATTGCAGATGCAATAAACCACGGAATAAATTAAAGCTAACTAAGCAGGATCATAAGTGTAACCTAAATACTGAAGGCGGAGTTACGAAATGTTGGCTCGTGCGCGAAGGGTCGCAACATTTTGACGTTCTAATTAAGTGTAGTCACCCTCATCAACTACTCCTTCTCACAAACTTTCATACGACTACATTTTCAGAGTGTATTCTTTTCATGAAGCTCAGTTGCTGTGTCGTATAACGAATACACTCTCTTTGTAATGTGGCTTGACCGCAGGTTATTCGCATTATCTGTCGCTGGCGCAACTCTGATATTTGCAGGAATTCTCGCGAATATTCCGGGGAATCTTTCTATAACCCGCATACATTCCCCGTTCATAAGCAGGAGCAACCTGATTCTTGAGTCCTCTAATTAATAAGCACATTCTTAACAACCTAGGTGCAATTAGAGAAGCACCTCCCATATAAGATAAGATAAGGATACAGCGGCCACTTGTACATCTAGACGACTTCGGAAATCATGGACAATACGATAAACACCCCGAAAATGCATTTCTAGTAGGTTACGTAGTGAGTGGGAGGATCGTATGACCTGCCTTGTTCGGCTATTTTATGTTCGGTCAGCGACTCTCAGCCGGGAGTTCCGCAAATGCGCTGAAAGCAGAGGAGCCGGATGTGGTAGAGGGATTGGCTGCCCGACACCCAAAATATGCAGCACAATACCAGGATTCTCCGATCCTGCCATCGGAAGAGAAAGAAAGAATAACCCCCGAACTTGACCACGCTAACCGTACAAGGACAGTTTATCATCCACCAGCAATTCCGACGTAGATACTACCTCTCATAGTTGGGTACCAGGAAATCTAACCGAGGCTCTACTTTCCAAACCCATATTCGATTCCAGTCAAGAAAACCACGAGCTTTACAGCCTTATCTCCACATTTCTACACCCGCAATGAACGGTCTTCCAGCAGAGTTACTCGTTATGATCATCGATCAGCTATGGGAAGACCCTTCAGACTATGGTCCATCTCCATCGTCATCATACACTAATCCTATTGACTCCTTACTTATCAACCTTCGCTCAGTCCGCCTCGTCTGCAAAGGTTTTCGCGAGGCCGCATCAAATATATTTGAGGAGACCTACTTCCAGACGAGATCTGTTTCCTTGTGCCACAAGA
>Ga0307515_10003153_pt1 | contig 34882 bp, 41 predicted proteins | sample 17_EM_MG_FD_194513 | JGI IMG/M metagenome (GOLD analysis project Ga0307515, IMG submission 194513) | Populus trichocarpa ectomycorrhiza microbial communities from riparian zone in the Pacific Northwest, United States - 17_EM | ecosystem: Host-associated > Plants > Roots > Unclassified | place...
ATTCACGAGGGACGGTTCAAACATGGGTCAATTCTCGATGATATTATCCCGCGATCCCGGGTCAGCTCTCAGTGCAAATCAACATCGAAGTGCCTGAACCCAGTCGCTACTTTCGCGGGTCCACCTTGGACCATGAGCGTCAACTGATGGAGCGCATTTCGGATCAGCATTTCGTTATGCTTGCTGGCGATGCCCCGGAATCAGCCTGGGACGAGGTGACTATCGCATACGTCCGAGAGGACTGGCTGATCGAAGAAATGGAAAATGTTCTGAGATTGCTTTGACATGGAAAGGCCCGGAATTTCCGGGCCTTTTTCTCATTAGTTCATCGCCGCAACCGATGCGATGACTCTGCGAGTTTCATCATGAATCTCTGGCCGTTGCTCGACGGCGGGATAGTGCGGATTCGGGGACGCGGGGAACTTAGGCCCGATTGCCTCATAAATCTCGTTCAGCCCTTCCATCGCGACGATATTGAAGCGACCGCCCTCAGTCAGCGCTTCGAACTTCTCCGGGTCGTAACATGCATCACGTCCACAAATTTGAAACGCGACTGGCCAGCCTTTAGCCTCAACTACATGGAGCCGCGTGACGACTACTCCGACCAGTGGCAGGTCGAATAACAGTCTAACCCGCGTTGTAATTACCCTAACATGCCCCATGTCGCGTTTCATGGCGTCACCTGCACGCTGGCGTAACCGAGGACTGAAACGCGCTGCTGGCGCTCTATGAGCCTCCGTTCAGCACGCCACTCGGCAACCGTGTCGAAGATTTCCGAGAACTCTACGCCGTCGATCCGGCCCCATACTTTAAACTTGGTCTGCATCGTTCAACGCCTGTTTTGCATCTACAGGTTGAACATAGTTCCGTTTGGCAATCAGAGCGACTACCACTTCCTGTTTTTGTTCAGTTTTTTCGGTTGCGACGTTAGTGTGCAATGCTAATATTGCGCACGCGCTTGGTGGTGTAGAACAGCACATAGGGCTTGGCCGAATAGGGGTCGCGCAGCACCCGCACGCCCGTCCGGTCGACCACCAGGTAGCCGGCGCGGAAGTCGCCGACCGCGATCGCGAATGCATTGCTTGCGACATCCGGCATGTCCTCGGCCTCGGTCACCGGAAAGCCCATCAGCGTCGCCGGCTGGCCGACCGCCGATGGCGCCTGCCAGAGATAGTTGCCATGCGCATCCTTGAACTTGCGGATCGCCGCTTGGGTCGTCCGGTTCATGACGTAATTGGCGTTCTGCCGGTGCCCGGCCTTCAGCGCATAGGCTGCGTCGATCAGGATATCGCCGGGTCCCGACGCCGCGAATGCCGCGGAGACGCCGGTGGCGAGATAGCCGATATTGCCCCAGCTCCAGCTGCCGTTGGCGACATTGGTATAGGCGAGAAAGCCCTTGGGCCGGTTGGTGCCGTTGCCGGAAACGAAGGCGGTGCCTTCCTGTTCGGCGAATGCGATATCCACCTCGGAGGCGATCCAGCTCTCGATATCAACGGCATTGTCGTCGAGCAGCCCTTGCGTGGCCGCCGGCATCGCATAGAGTTCCATCGTCTCGAAGGAAAGTTCAGCGAGCGACGGCGTCGCCGTCTCGGTGCGCGCGCCTGTTTCGGAGACCCAGCCGGTGGTGAGGCCGGCCAGCGCGAAAGGCTTTTTCAGCACATGGCCGGAGACCTGCCGCACCGTCGCCAGCGACCGGATCGGCGAGGCGACCGACAATCTGCGGCCGATCTCCGTATCGGTCTCATTGGGCACCAGGTAGCCGCCATCCGAGCTGACGGCGGTCGAGAACGCCTTCTCCTCGAGCGCCCTCAGCCCGCTGTCGTCGCCACGGCGGATATAGGTCTCGAACGCCGCCTTGTGCTCCATCTGGTCGAGGCCCAGCGCCCCGCCGCCGCCGAGCGCCGGCCGCGCCTTCTTGATCACCAGCTGGTCGAGCGCCTTCTTCTGCTCGTCCACCGCCTTGTTGATGCGGTCGACCTTGTCGCGGGTCACGACATCGGAGGTCAGCTTCTTCTCGATCTCGTCGAGCCTGGTGTCATTGGCCTCCTTGAACGCCTCGAAGGCGCCCATGAAGCCATCGAAGGCATCCGCGATCGTATCCGGCACCGCCTTGATCTCCGGCGCCGCAGTCAGGTTCTGGTTGTCCATGTCTGAAATCCTCTTCGTTGAAATTTACGCAAATGCTCGTATCGACCGCGCCGCATTCCGCATCGCCCGGATCAATCCCTTCTCCGTCAGCCTCATCGCACCGCCGCCCTCCTTCACATCGGAAATCCTGGCGCTCGGCAGCATCGGAAAGGTCACCACCGAAATCTCCCAGAGATCCGCCTCCAGGATCTGCCGCACGCCGGTCTTCGGCTCGGATTTCGCCCGCACCGTCTGGAACCCGATCGACAACCCGTCGATCGCCCGGCTCTTCATCAGCTGGTGCACTTCCCGCGCCCGCTTGACGCCGTCAGACAGCACGCCCTCGACATAAAGGCCCCGGCCGTCCTCGCGGATCACCCGCCAGGCGCCGATCGGCTCGGCGGGATCGTGCTGGAACAGCATCCGCACGCCGCCGGCACCCCGCCGTGCCAGAGACTTCAGGAAGGCGCCGCGTTCGACCCGGTCCTTGCCGAGGTCGACCTCTCCGAACAAGCTGGCATAGCCGGAAAAAGCGCCGGCCTCGCCCAGCATCTTCAGTTCGATGCGCGCGAATTTCCGTTCGCGCCCGGCGATGAGAGCGTCTGCGGTCATCTCGATGTCCTTATGCTATGGAATGAAAAAATTCGGCCGACCGCAAGAACGGTCAAGCGCGGCTTTCGGCCTGTCGGCTACAACGGGGCCATTGGAAACGGACGAATGCATGAACATCATCGAGAACGCCTTGTGGCAGGTCGAAAGCAATCTCCGCCGGCCCATCAGCCTGGAGACGATCGCGGAACTGAGCGGCGTGACACCCGCCTACCTCACCCGCGCCTTCGCGCTCGCCACCGGCAATTCGCTGATGCGTTATGCCCGGGCGCGGCGGTTGTCGGAGGCTGCCCGGATTCTCGCACTCGGCGTTCCCGATATCCTCGGCCTGGCGCTCGACACCGGCTACGGATCGCATGAAGCCTTCACCCGCGCCTTCCGCGACCATTTCGGGCTGACGCCGGAAAGTGTCCGCGAAGCGCGCACGACAAGACATCTCGAACTCACGGAGTCACTCATGATGGACGCACCTCTCGCCCCCAAGCTCGCCGAGCCCAAGATCGAAGACCGCAAGGCGCTGCTGCTCGCCGGCCTGATCAAAACCTTCGCAGTGAAGGACATGGGCTCAATCCCCTCGCTCTGGGAACAATTCGATGAGATCCAGGGCGCGATCACCAATACCGGCCCGGAACGCGTCTATTTCGGTGCCTCCCTTTCCTTCAGCGAGGAGACTGGTTGCGAATACATGGCCGCCGTCGAAGTCACCGACCTGGCCTCGGTGCCGAAGGAGGCCCAGACCATGACCATACCCGCCGCCAAATACGCCGTCTTCACCCAGCCCGGCCACATTACCCTAATGCGCCCGACGATCATGGCGATCTGGCAGGATTGGCTGCCGGGTTCAGGCTATTGCGCGGCGGAAGCCCCGCTGGTTGAATACTATCCGCCAGCCTTCGATGGGGTGACGGGCAATGGCGGATTTGAGATCTGGCTGCCGGTGAGGAAATCGTAGCCCTTGCGACTTACTCCTTGCTGCATTACATTGTCATGCAGCAAGGAGAACTCTCATGGCCGCAAACGCACTCGTACAGACCAGAATCGACGGCAAGGTGAAAGACGAGGCCTCCGCTGTGCTCGCCGCGATGGGCCTCACCGTATCCGATGCCGTGCGCCTGATGCTCACGCGGGTCGCCCACGATAAGGCGCTGCCCTTCGAGCCGCTCATCCCCAACGCCGAAACTGTGGCCGCGATGCGCGAAGCCCGCGCCGGCAATCTCAAGAGTTACGAGTCCGTCGATGCGCTGATGGCGGATCTGAATGCGGAAGATTGAGCCAACCAGCACCTTCAGACGGGATTTCAAACGCGAGGCCAAAGGTCGTCACGCAAAGGTTCTGCAAACAGAATTTTCGGCACTTCTGCAACTGCTTGCCACCGACGTACCACTCGAGGCTCGGCTACGCGACCACGCACTCACGGGCGAATGGAAAGACCATCGCGACTGCCATATTCGGCCTGATCTCGTCCTGATCTATCGCAGACCGGACGAAGACGCGCTGCAACTCGTCAGGCTCGGCTCACATTCGGAACTTGGACTTTAATCTACCCCCGCGCCCCACCCCACCGTCCCGCAACCCTTGCCAGCACGCCCAGTCCCCACCATGCTGAAACGCTCACCGCCGCCGCTCCCGACAGCATGATCTCCGATGGCGAGAGAAACGCGACGATCCCCAGCCGCGCCGCCAGGAACACACCCGCCGGTCCGCCGAACACCAGCCCGGAAATCAAGCCGGCCAGAAACCTGCACGCGGCTTCGCGGCTGCCCTTCGGCAGCATGTAGACCAGCGACACGGCCGCACCGGCCGAGGCACCGATCGCACGTTCCATCCAGAACGCCCCGGAAAAATCAGCCATTCGTTAACCTCTTTATATTATGATCCACTCAAGTACGGTGTATCGGGTCGCACCTTGCAACCGGCCGCTTCCCGGCCGCTTCCATGATGCCGATTCCCCGAAAACAGAGCCGCTGGAATCGCTTGGCGGCATTTCCTCCGAAGTTGAATCCGGAAGTTCATGAATTGAGTCACGGCGATCCGACCTGGATTCATGTCCGTGCCGCAATCCGTTGATTTTCCTGGCATCCGTCTGATCACCCACCTTCGCCGCCCGCGGAATTCGATTCCTGATTTCTGGACAAGCGTTTGAAATCCATGCACGATCCGGCATTCAGAGAATCCGGAGCGTCACGCATGTCTTTTCCCGTCTTCGACCTCGCCGCCTTCGAACGTTCGGACGACAATGGAAAGCGGCAGATGGGGCGGGAGGTGGACCTCATCTGCCGCGCATCCGGCTTTCTCGCGGTTCAGAACCACGGCGTGCCGGACGATGTGATTTCTGGTGTCTGGCGCCAGGCGCATGATTTCTTCGATCTCGACCATGACATCAAGAACCACTCGAAGGCGCCCTATCCAGGTTACCCCTATGGCTATCTCGGCCCAGGCACCGAGGCGCTGGCCAAGTCCAAGGGCGTCGATACACCGCCAGACCTGAAGGAGAGCTTCAACGGCGGCCCGCTCGCGGTGCCGTCCGGTCTCACCGACCAGCAGGCTTTGTCCTTCTGCTACGCCGACACCATCTGGCCGGCGGCGCCCGAGGGCTTCCGCCCAGCTTGGGAGGCCTACTACCGTGCCGTCACCGATCTCGCGTCCCGTATCATGAGGGTCTTCGCCGTCGCGCTCGACCTCGACGAGGATTATTTCCAATCCTATATCGGCCAGCCAATTTCGGCGCTCCGCGCACTCAACTATCCCGAACTCTCCGCCCCGCCGCCCGAGGGTCAGCTGCGCGCCGGCGCCCACACCGATTACGGCAGCCTGACGATCCTGCTGCCGCAGCCCGGCTCCAAAGGCCTCGAAATCATGACGCCCGAAGGCGCCTGGCGCGAGGTCCCGCCGGTCGATGGCGCCTTCGTCATCAATATCGGCGACCTCATGGCCCGCTGGACCAATAACCGCTGGGTCTCGACGCTCCACCGCGTCGTCAACGTCGCCCCCGAGGACGGCGGCCTCGACCGCCGCCAGTCGCTGGCCTTCTTCCACCAGCCCGACTGGTTCGCCAGTATCGAGACCCTGCCCTCATGCCTGGCGCCGGGCGAACAGCCGACATACGAGCCGGTCCTGTCCGGGCCGTATCTGATGGGGAAATTTAAAAGGACGGTGATGTAATCGGGTTTATCCCGAGGAAGTCATCCATTCCTCCAGCGTGGCGGGCTGTGTGCTCGCCGAGATATGGCAATATCTGTGGCCAGAGCTTCGACGTCCCATCGGCAACCGTTTGAACCTGCTCGACAAGGCCAGTAAGAACCGCGGTCATGAGATAATCGTCTCCATTGACGACCGCCTCCTCGACAAGGCGAAACAGGCCGGCCGGATCATTAAACTCATCGAAGCGATGCGCAATCAGCTCTCCGACATCGGCAAGAAGAAGAAGATCGACAGGCCGGCTTCCCTTGATGAGCGGAAGCACGTCATCCGGCAAATGTTGCGATAAATTCTCGATAAATTCCGTTCCGGTCATGATAGTCCCACGCTGATAACCATGAACTTATACGGGATGACTTTCACCCGCCATACCCCACCGCCTCCCGCTTCTCCTCATCCGTCAAGAACCCCGCCGCACCGACCCGCGCCCACAGCGCGTCCCGCTCCAGCGCCAGTCCCGGCACCTGATCGAGATCGTGCCCCAGCACCAGCTGCTCCTCGCAGATTGCGCTCAGCCAGCCACTCATCGAAGCCGCGGTCCGCGTCAGCAGCGGCAGCACGGTCAGGCGCCAGAAGGCCCGGTTGGCCTCGGCATAATTGGCGTAAGTATTGTCGCCCGGCAGCCCGAGCAGCATCGGCGGCACACCGAGTGCGAGCGCGATGTCGCGCGAGGCGCCGTTCTTCGCCTCGATGAAATCCATGTCGCGGGGGCTTAATCCCATCGCCTTCCAGTCGAGCCCGCCCTCCAGCAGCATCGGCCGGCCGGCGCGGGCCGGACCGGAATAGCCCTCGGCGAGCTCCGCCTTCAGTCGCTCATATTGATCGGGCGAGAGATTGCCGCCCTCCTTAGGCTGGTAGACCAGCGCGCCGGATGGCCGGGCCGAATTGTCGATCAGCGCCTTGTTCCACTGGCTGGCGGTATTGGAGAGATCGAGCGCCGCGCCCGCCGCACCCAGCGGCGGAAAGCCCTGGTGGTCGTCGAGCGGATGGAAGAGCTTCAGCTGCAGCACCGATCCCGGCCCCACGGCCGGGTAGCGCCTGAGCCGACTGCCGGCGCGATATTCGTATGCTTCCGGCCAGCCGTCTGCGCCTTCCAGCACCCGCATCCGGTCGGGTCGCAACAGGTGCAGTTCCACGAGCCGCGTCCCCGCCATGACAGGCAGCAGGAAGGCATTGCCCGAGATCAGCATCTGGCCATAAAGCGCCTCGAAGAACTCGCCGCTGCCCTGCCGCCCGTTCGGCTGCGCCAGCAGATCGAGCACCTCGTGCTCCGCCGCCTCGGTGCCGCCGCGATAAAGCAGCCACGGCACGGATGCCGCAGCCTCCGAGACCAGCCTGATCGCCCGGTGCGCGACCGGGTTGCGCATATAGCCCTCGCGCGCCAAGCCAGCATAGCTGCGCTCGTGGCCACTGGTCGTGATGCTGCCTGCCATACCGAATATCTGCGACAGCGCCTTGAGTTCGGGCACGGCCTTTCGATCCGCAGCGCCACGGGCGCGCGGCAGAATGAAGGGGAATTTCATGAAATGTCCTCGTCTGCGCGAATGCCGCCTGGCACCCGCCTTGGATTCCGTCCCGGAAAAAAAGCGGCAGCTGCCGCCATCTGCATTGCCTTTTATCGGAGCAACCGAGGGTCAACTCCCGAATTTACGAACATTTAATTGCGCATGAGCTAATATAAATCCCGGATTTCTGCACGGTTCATAATGTTATTCGTCAAGAAAGGGCCGCTCCCGCATGGCAAACTTCGTCGCAGCACGTGAATTTCTGGCCAAGGGCGACATCGTCATCGTCAAATGCACGCATCAATGCAATATACTCTTGATGGACGACGAGAACTTCCAGGCTTATCGCCAGCGCAAGAAGTGCACCTATTTCGGCGGCCATTTCAAAGTCTTTCCGGCCAAGATCGCGGTCCCCGCCGATGGCCACTGGCATACGGTCATCGATCTCGGCGGCCGCGAGGCGGACATCAAGCATAGCATAAGTTATCTCCGGCGAACGAAGAGCGACGCTGCGCTCACCAATGCCTGACCGGTCTCATAACCTGATCGGTTCGACGGTCGCCCGGCCGACATCATAATCCGCCGCCATCCGGATTTCCCGCAGCGGCCGCACGATCTCGATCGATCGCTGGTAGTTCTCATGCGCCTTGTAGGCCGCGAGCGCTTCGGCATTCTCGAATTCGCCGTAGACAACCAGATCCACCTCACCGCCCAGCTGGTCGGTCTTGACGTTCTCGCCGATCTCCAGAACCGTCGCATGTGGAATCTCGGCCAGCAGCGACAGCCCTTTGCGAATCGTCTCGAGATCATTGCGGTCGCGGGCGGAGAAGAAGACGATATGGCGGATCATGGTCGGTCTCTGTGAAGCTGTGCGCTTCGCCGCTACCATGCCCGCCCACCGCATTCAACGCGGCATGATGCCATCACCCCGTCGTATAGCTGATGCACCGGTAGAAGGCTTGGCCGTACTTGCCGATCTCGACTTCGAGATTGCCCGGCAGGATGATATCGCGGGCATTTTTCCAGTCTTCCTTGGTCGGACTGAAATAGTTCGACAGCTCCTTGTTTGTAAAACGCCCGTTGATCATGCCGTCGAACATGATCTGCACGGTCTTCACGTCGTTCATCGCATCATCCGGTGTGTCGGCGACACCGAACTTGGCATAATTCGACTTGCCCGTGATCTGCACCAACCCCCGGCCACGATATTTCCAGCCGTCGCCGCTAGCCTCGTCGCCATTTCCAAGCTTGTTGGCATAGACCCGGTTGGCAATCCGTTGCCGGTTGCCGGCATAGTCCGCCGCCTGCGCCGCTGTGAAGCGACTGGGAAACACCACCCGCAGCCGCGCGGCGGAATAGTTGAGATTTTCCTCCACCGGCGCCATGGCCCGGCCCGTCTCGTGATAGGCGGTCGCCAGCATATAAGCGAGCCAACGGTCGTCCTTGTCGGCGTGGTTCGCGTCCCATTCGTCGAGAATGGCCTCCATCCCATTGACCTGGCTCTGCTTGAGCGCCCCGGAAAAGAGATTTTCGCGGACTTCTTCGAAAAAGAATTGGCGGTTCATCGGCATGCTATTTTCTCCCAGACATGCCGGAGCATACGGCGCGCATAAGCCGCGCCGGATTTCCCCGAGCGTTGATTATCGATGAATTCCGGTCGCGCCACCCGCCGGGCGACCGGCAGGAATAAACTACTATAAAGTGTATATATTAGCAATACACAACCATACTCAACCGCCGGACAGTGCCGGAGCCTTGCTGCGTTGCAGTCAGACGCCCCGCACCCTCGGCTCACCCTGTGCTCCCAGCACCAGGCTGGTCAGCGCCCAGACCAGCGCGTCGAGCCGGTCGGGCGATCCGCCGCCCGACAATCCGTCCGGTCCGAAATCGCACATCTGGTCCTCGAGCGCCGCGAAATCCCCGGCATGGGCCACACGGCCCTGTTCGTAGAGCGCCGCCACCGGTTCGGCGCGTAGATATTTGCCGCGCCTGGCATGGACGGTGGTCACCGGCAGTGTTTCATCGACCGATCGCAGGATCGCGCTCACCATGTCGCCGCCCTGGTTGACCTCGGCCACCACCCGGTCGGCATGGTATTTCCTGAACGCCCGCACCACGGCATTGCCCCAGGCGGACGGCGAGGCGTTGGCAACCGAAAGATCGGCCAGCACAACGGCCCTGCCCGTCGCTTCCAAGCCGGCGACGACGATGCCGCAGCAGGAATCCTTGGCTCGTTCCGCCGCCGGCGGATCGACCGCCACGACGATCCGGCCAAGCGGCCCATGTGTCCGGATACGAAGCCGTTCCAGCATGTCGCGGCTCCACAGCGCGTCCTCGCGATCCTCGATCAGTTCACCGCCGAGTTCCTGCCGGCCGAGCCGCGTGCCGCCATAGCGCTTCGCAAGCGTCTCGATGAAACCGGGCGCCAGGTTGGCGCGATTGCCTTCGGTCGAAAGCCGCGTCACCATCGTGCCGGCATCCGATATCAGCGCCCGCACCAGCGGAATGGCCCTCGGCGTGGTGGTCACCACCTGCCGGGGCATATCGCCGAGCCGGAGTCCGAATTGCAGCATGTCCCAGGTTTCCTGCGCATGCTTCCATTTCGCCAGTTCGTCGCACCAGGCAAGATCGAACTGCGGACCACGCAAACTGTCGGGATCCTCCGACGAGAAGAGCTGCGCCACCGAGCCGTTCGGCCAGACCAGCCTGCGTCGCGTGATCTCAAATTGCGGCCGCCCGAACCTGGCGATCCGCCAGATGCCCGAAACGCCGTCGATCATCACCTCGCGGGCATCGGCCAGCGTCTCGGCCACAAGCGCGATCCTGAGTGGCGCTTTCGCCCCGCTGGCCATCGCATGCACCCACTCGGCGCCAGCACGGGTCTTGCCCGAACCACGGCCGCCCATGAGGAGCCATGTGCGCCAGTCACCGGGGGGTGGTTGTTGTTCTTCGCGGCCGTTGAGCTGCCAGTTGTAGTTGACGCGCCTTTCCAACATCCGGCGCTTCATAAGCGAATGATCCAGTTCGGTGCGTCGATCGATGGCCAGATCTTTCACCTGCTTGGTCTGAGTTCTCAGCTTGGACAGGTCGAGCAAGACGGTCTCCATCCTGACATCGTGACTTTGAAGGATGCTGCCAGCTTTTCGTTCGGCGCTTTTTACTCTGCGGCGTTCCTTTCTATTGCGAGCGCCGGATTTATTCGTCGGGGGGTCCCGTACCAGTTCCGGCAGAGAGACGGTCGACAATGCCTCTTGCGCGTTCCTGGGCCTTTGCCTCGATCTTCCGCTCAATATCGGCAAGCAGCTTCTGGTAAGCATCGTCATCGAAGCTCTCCTCTTCCGCTCGCATCCGGTCCTCGGCCAGCGTCCGCTGCAGCCCATCGACCTTCTCGATCGTCCGCACGATCAGCGACAGCGCATCGCTCGCCGATTTCACGTCCGCCTTGGCGAGCTTGATCTCGCCCTCGTCGGTGCCATCGAGCCGCCCCTGCGCATCGACGCGGATCTTCTTGAACACGTCGAACTGCGCCTTGAGTTCGGCCTGCATCTCGTTGAGCAGGCTCTGCAGCGCCTCAGTGGGCGACGGCTCGGACTTGGTCTCGAGCAAAAGCCCATCCACCGCCGGGACAATATCGGGCCGATAGATCGCGCCGCGCCCCACCGGCCACGCGCCAGCAAGCGCCGGATCGAAATCATCCGCGTCAATCATGGAAAACATTCCTAAATGGAGAATTGCCCGGATCGGCTAACCGGCACCGCTTTCGCCGCCGCCACCCGCAATTACCGGATCATGTCATAACCCTACCAAACGACCGTCACGCCGTCAAGGATTATTTTCCTACAACTGAAAGAACTTGTTTCGACCCGACGTCCATGCTGAAACTCTCGATGATCCGGAGGCTTACATGACCCACGACGACATTGCCGCAATCGCCCTCACCCTCGCCGGCGTCACCGAATCCGCACATTTCGGCAAGCGAGATTTCCGGGCGCCGAAAATCTTCATGAGCCTGCCGGCGGAGACCGCGGCAAACCTCAATCTCAAGCCCGACCAGCAATTGATGCTCGCCAACCTCTATCCCCTGGAATTCTCGGCTTTACCCAACAAATGGGGCCTGCGCGGCTGGACGACTTTGCATCTCGGCAGATGCAACGAAACGACCGCCAGGATGGCGGTCGAAATGGCTTGGCGGAATGTCGCGCCGAAGAATTTACTGGAGCAGAAACGGCCTTAGCCGAGCAGCGCGGACATATCGTCCTCGACGGCATAGCCGCGAACGATCTGGATGATCACGTTGCGCACCGCCTCGGGAAGCGCCGCGCCAGCGCCTGCACCCTGGATCTCACGCTCGTCGAGCATGGCTGAAATCCGCATCGCATTGGCCTTCGGTCCGAGGAATTCCGCGAGCTTGCGGGCACCGAGGTGGCGGTCGCCGAGGAAATCGGCTTCGTAGGAGAGGAACAGCGGCTTGACTAGGCCCTCGCGTTCTGCGCGCTTCCACGAGAGATGGAACTCGGCGATCCAGGCGGCGAAGCGCCCGGCGACCAGCATCAGCCGGTCCTCGCGGTCGAGGCTCGCAAAACCCGCCGGCATCATCGCGGCAACCGCGCTGCCTTCGGTCATTGCAGCCTCGTCGATTGCCACAATCGTATCGAAGATATTGCGGGTGACGATCACCGGGCGAATGTTATAGAGCGCCAGCATGCGCGCCGCATAAGGCGTGCAGCGGGCCGCATGGCGGGCCACGTAGCCGGCGCCCATCATCAGGCCCTCGCGGATCAGCGCGAATTCATCGGGTTCCTGGTCGAGCGTCGAGGCGCCGAGGTTTGTCGGCTCGGCGGCACCGGCCACGATGTTCGCGGTCAGCAGGCCGAGCGCGACCGAAAGCGCGCCGTCGAGAAAATCGGGCGCCGCGCCGGGTGCTGCGGCGACGAGCACGTTGAGACGATCGTTGCGGGCTGCCGTCAGCTTGGCGCGCATGATCATTTCGGCGAAATAGCCGCGGTCGAGCGCCAGCAAGTCCAGGCTTTCGCGCGGAATGTTGGGCAGGAAGAAAGGGTTGGCCCAGTTCATGCCGGCGGCGAGTTCGAGGCCCTGCTGCGGCGGCTGCCGGTAGAGAAAATCATGGCACATCTCGTCAAGGGCCGCCACATCGGAGACCGACGATATCGCGTGCAGGAAAAAACCGAACTCCTGCGCCTGATCATCTTTTCTCGCCAGATTGTCCATACCGTCTCATCCCTTTCAGTGAACCAATTCGTGGAATTCTATGGCCCGAGCCTTTCCCCAGACTGGCGCTCGGCCGGCATCCGGGAACCGGCCGCATCAGCGGCCGATCAGCGGCGTCAGGTCCTCGTCGTCGCGATAATAATGCGCGGTCTTCAGGATGATATCCTTGACCGATTGCGGCATGTCCTGCCCGCGCCCCGAGACACCCTTGTTGAATCGACGGGCGCCCGCATCCCGCTTGTCGGCGAAGGCGTCGGCGAGCTTGCCGGCATCGGCCAGATTGGCGCCGAGAAAACCGCTGACCCGTTCGGCAAGCCACCGCTTGTCGCCGAGGAAATCCTCCTCGTATGAGATCCAGAGCGGCTCTATGAGCCCGGCCCGCTCGCACTTCTTCCAGCTGACATAGAACTGGATGAACCAGGCCGTGTTGCGCTGCGCGAGAATGGTCAGCCGGTCCTCGCGCTCGAGCCGGCCGTAATTCGCGGGGAGTCCATCGCCGAAGTACTTCCGCTCGTCCTCCGCACCGCCATCGCGACTCTCCATCACCATGTCGTCGAGCGATATGAATGTGTCGAACAGATTCCGGTGGGTGACGATCGGGCGGATGTTATAGATTTTCAACATCTGCGCGAGGTAGGGCGTGGCCCGCATATGGTGCTGGGCCACATAGCCGTGCCCATTGAGACCGCACCTGACGAGTGCCAATTCATCGGCCTCCTGTTCACGCAGATTGGCGCCGAGCAGCGAGCCAGCCAGCCCCTCCGGCGTGGCGGTGAACAGGCTCACCGTCGGCAGGCCGAGCGCCTTGCGCAACGCCGTCTCGATGAAGGTCGAGGCCGATTTCGGCGCGCAGGCCAGCAGGATGTTGAGCTGGCCGGCGCGCTTCGCCGTCAGTTTCGCGCGCATGATGAATTCGGCGAACTGGTCCATGTTGATGGCCAGCTTCCGTGCTGTTTCCTCGGGAATGTCGGCAATGAAAAACGGATTGGCCCAGGTCAGAACCGAGGCGATCTGCAGACGGCGCTGCGGCGGAAACCGGGCGAGGAATTCATGCCCCTTGAGCCCGATCTCCGCTGCATTGCCGACCTTCGAGAACATCTCGAGAAACGGCCCGATCTCCGTATCGAGCGTATCTTTCCGTGCCAGATTGTCCATGGATCGCGCCTGCCGTCGTGGAATTGGTCGGGCAAGACTAGTGCCCGAGCCTTTCGCTAGGCTGGCGGACAGCAAAGGCGCTCATCATGCCTTCTGCTTCTCCCGCGCACCCTTCGGCACCTCGCCCGGCCACTCGACCTCGTGATCCTCATAGTCGTCCCAGTGCACATCCTCCTCGTCGACCGTCCGGCCGCGCACCGAGATTCCCGCCGCATGCACCGTCTCGGCATCGCCGGAGAGAAGCGGGTGCCACCAGTAAAGGTCGCGGCCCTCCTTCACCAGCCGGTAGCCGCAGGTGGGCGGCAGCCAGGTCAGCGTTTCGACCTCCTCGACGGTCAGCCGGATGCAGTCGGGCACGTATTTCTTGCGATCGGGATAGTTGGTGCAGCGACAGCTATCGCCGTCGAGCAGCTTGCAGCGGATGTCGGTCCAGACGATCTCGCCAGTGTCCTCGTATTCGAGCTTATTGAGACAGCAGCGGCCGCAGCCGTCGCACAGGCTCTCCCATTCCTCGCCGGTCATTTCGCGAAGCGTCTTTTGTTTCCAGAATGGAACGGGCAGGGTCATATCGCGAATTCGTGTCCTTGGTGAAACGTCTTCTTCTTGCTGTTTGGGCGAAAATCAGCAAAATTGGATGAAGGTCGCAGCGCTTACACCCAAGCGCTGCTTTTGGCCAGCACTACCTGGGATTTCCGTGATGGCCGACGAAGGCGAAGACACCAAGAACAAGCGTCTCAAGAGCCACTTCTTTCTCCGGCTCGATGCCTGGCTCGATTCTACGCTGTGGGCCGCCGGCTTCCGTTTTCTCGACATCTGGGAAGACATTACCATCTTTTTCCGGCGTTTTCGCGTCAAGGGCTGGAAGCGCATCCCGTTCGAGCTTGCCGGCGAGGCGCTGACCTGGGGTGCCGTCGGCATGATCGCCATGCTGGCGCTTGCCAAGCCCGCTTTCGAAATCGCCAAGAGCGACTGGCGCAAGAAATCCGACTTCGCCGTCACGCTGCTGGATCGCTACGGCAATGTCATTGGCCATCGCGGTATCATCCACGAAGATTCGGTGCCGATCGACGAGCTGCCCGACCATCTGGTCAAGGCGGTTCTGGCGACCGAAGACCGGCGGTTCTTCGAGCATTTCGGCATCGATTTCCTCGGCCTTTTCCGCGCCGTCAGCGAGAATGCGCGCGCCGGCGGCGTCGTCCAGGGCGGCTCGACGTTGACCCAGCAGCTCGCCAAGAATCTGTTCCTTTCCAACGAGCGCTCCTTCGATCGCAAGATCAAGGAAGCTTTCCTCGCGCTTTGGATCGAGACGCATATGACGAAGAAGGAGATCCTCTCCCTCTATCTCGATCGCGCCTATATGGGCGGCGGTACCTTCGGCGCGGCTGCGGCGGCGCGCTTCTATTTCAACAAGGAACTCACCGATCTCACGCTCGCGGAAAGCGCCATGCTCGCGGGCCTGTTCAAGGCGCCTGCGAAATATGCGCCGCATGTCAACCTGCCCGCCGCCCGCGCCCGCGCCAACGAGGTTCTGACCAACCTGGTCCAGGGCGGGCTGATGACGGAAGGCGAGGTCATCGATGCGCGCCGGCATCCCGCGACCGCCGTCGATCGCAACATGAAGGAAGCGCCGGATTTCTTCCTCGACTGGGCCTATGAGCAAACGCTCGACATCGCCCGCAAGAACGATTTCTCCGACCATACGCTGGTCGTCCGCACCACGCTCGACATGGGGCTGCAGCACGCGGCCGAACAGGCGGTCGAGACGGGTCTTCGCCAATATGGCGAGACCTACCGCGTCAAGCAGGGCGCCATGGTGGTGATCGAAAACGGCGGCGCGGTGCGCGCCATGGTCGGTGGCCGCGACTATGGCGAAAACCAGTTCAACCGCGCCACCAAAGCGCTGCGCCAGCCCGGTTCGTCGTTCAAGGTCTACACCTATTCGCTTGCCATGGAAAAAGGCCTGACGCCGACGACGCCGATCGTCGACGCGCCGATCTGCTGGGGCAATTGGTGCCCGGGCAATTACGGCAACAGCTATGCCGGCCGCATCGACATCCAGACCGCCATCGCCAAATCGATCAACACCATCCCCGTGCGCCTGACCAAGGAGAAATTCGGCAAGAAGCCGATGGACCAGATCGTCGCGCTGGCCAAGAAATTCGGCGTCGAGACCCCGCTCCGCAACGACGTGACGATCCCGCTCGGCTCGTCCGAGGTCACCGTCATGGATCAGGCGACGGCTTACGCCGTCTTCCCGGCCGGCGGCGTCGAATCCCGCCGCCACGGCATCATGCAGATCACCGATTACGACGGCAACATGCTCTACGATTTCGACCGCGACGCGCCGCCCGCCAAACGGGTGCTGACGCAGCAGGCGGCCGACTACATGAACCACATGCTGACCCGCATTCCCTATGTCGGCACCGCCCGCAAGGCACAGGTGGACGGCGTGCTGACCGGCGGCAAGACCGGCACGACGCAGGGCTATCGCGACGCCTGGTTCTGCGGCTTCACCGGCAATTTCGCCGCCGCCGTCTGGTTTGGCAACGACGACTATACTTCATCCAACAACATGACCGGCGGCTCGCTGCCGGCGATGACCTTCAAGCTTGTGATGGACTACGCCCATCAGGGCCTGCCGATCCGAGAGATACCCGGCGCCGATCCCGCCGAGGAGATCATGGCGCAGGTGATCAAGGAAAAGCCCGCCACTGAAAAGACGGAAGAAACCGCCGAGGCAGCCCCGACCTTCATCCGCCCCCGCATGCTGACGGTGACATCGACCAAGGTCGTGCATGATATCGCGGAGAGACTGAAGGATGCCAAGCCGCTGAAAAAGCTGGAGAAGGTGGCGAGCGCCGAATAATATCCGGCGCTGCGCTTTACTTGGCGTTATTTACAAGTATTGTATTTTCATAAAACTTGAAGTCACACCGCGACATTAGAAGATCGCGGAACTTTAACTTGTGACTGTCGACTTTTTGCTGGGACGAGATTTCCAGATGGGATGATCATATAACCGCGCCCGGCATTCCGCCTCGTGCGCCTTGTTTGGTGTTTCCTCGGGGGGAGGTCGTCATGGCATTGCAAGTTTTCAACTCTGATTCGGTCGGCCCCGGCTACCAAGCCAATATTGGGACGGACGACGATCTCTATGTCAAGGCGGGTGTCCTGCTGGCTTCGACAGATTTCGCGGCGGTTTATGGAGAAGGCATCGGTCAGAGTGTGCATATAGACGGCACGCTAGTCTCGGTGGCCGGCACGATCGAATGGGGACCTTTTTCCGCGATCGAGACCGGCAACGACCTCCTTCTTGGCGCCAGCAGTCTGCTGAAATGTTTCGGCGGCGCTGGCAGTGCTGCGGTCCTACTCACCGGCGGGGATTGGGATATCGACATGCGAGGTTTCGTATTCTCCACCGGACAGGGGCTTCAGGTGGCCGATGGAACCGGAGCGGATAGCACCATTACCAATAGTGGTGAAATCAGCGTCGCACTCCGGGCTATCACCATCTTGAGTGCCGACAATTTTGTCATCGACAATTCCGGCATCGTCCGTGGTCTGGGCACCGCGATTAGCGCCTCCGGAGACGGCGTCGTCAACCTCGAGAACAGCGGCAAGATAGTGGGCAATGTCGACGGTGCTGGATCGGGCGTTTTGCGCATCGAAAATTCGGGCGTGATCAAGGGCATCGTGCAGCTTGGCGCTCAGGCTGATATCTACGACGGCCAATTCGGTGCGCTCAAGGGCGCAATCGAAGGTGGCGCGGGCGACGACAAGATCATCGGCGGCACTGAAAAGACCAGGATACAGGGCGACGCGGGTCGCGATCTGATTACCGGCGGCCTCGGCGCGGATTTGTTCATCTACAACGTGGCGGGCGATTCCACGCTCGATGCCAGCGGCCGTGACCTGATCACAGACTTCTCGCACAAGAGCCGTGATATCATCGACTTTTCCACCCTCATCCCCGGCGAACTGGATTTTGTCGGCAAGTCGCACTTTGCCGGAGCGGACGAAATCCGCTTCCAGGTCATCGGCAAATCGACCTTCGTCTATGTCAATCTGGACGCCGACCAAGAGGCGGAAATGGCTATCCAATGCACAGGCAAGATCAAGTTTGTGCAGGCCGATTTTGCAATTTAAGATGATATCGACCTGACATCGGTCACTCCCAGCCATTTGCCTTCGTACTCCGCTCACCTGAGTTCCTGGGCCAGTCCGATGAGGAGCCCTTCGGGCCCACGGATGTAGCAGAGCCGATACATGTCTTCATACTCGACGACTTCTCCAACGAGCTTGGCGCCGCGCGTGCGGAGCCTTCCAAGCGTTTCGTCGATGTCGTCCACGGTGAACATGACCCGGAGGTAGCCCAGAGCGTTGACCGGGGCGTTTCGGTGATCCGCGACGACAGGCGGCCTGAGGAAGCGGGAGAGTTCAAGCCGGTTGTGGCCGTCTGGCGTGCGCATCATGGCAATCTCGACATGCTGGTCGCCCAATCCGGTGACGCGTCCGGCCCACTCTCCTTCGATCGTGGCTCGCCCTTCGAGTTCGAGGCCGAGTTCGCGAAAGAAATCGATCGTCGTTTCAAGGTCTTCGACGACGATTCCCACATTGTCCATCCGCTTGAGCGCCATGTTCAATCTCCCAGGTGTCGTTTTAACCTACAAGGTGTCGCCCAGGCTGACAACGGACGCTGGCGGTGGCGAGCACCAGGGTGGTGAAGGATATCGGGAGCGGCTCAGGGATGCCAAGCCGCTGAAGATGCTGGAGAAGGTGGCGAGCGCCGAGTAAGGGGCACGACTTCTCTTGTCGGCCTTTGCCGCGGCCTCCTGAGCGGCGGCGGAATTGAAATGGCCATCCATTTCGCTGGCAAGGTCGAAATCGTCCAGTCCGATTTCTCAATTTGGGCAACGCGCTTGTCTGTCATGACAATGCGGTGATTGCACATCATATTCGCCGCATGTTATGCGGAAAATATCTCGACCTTTGCGGTGAATGTCATCCATAATCGCTGCAAAATGTGCGGTGAATATGCAATGCATCCATGACAAGCCCGATTGGCCAAATTTCCGCTGGCAAGCCGCGACGCTGGAAACGCAACTGGCGCGCGTACGATATCACCAAGGCCGGCTGATTGGAGAGATGGAGTCGCTTGGTTTCGCGCTGAGGGCCGAAGCCGTGATGGATACGCTGACCGAAGACAGCATGAAGACCAGCGAGATCGAAGGCGAAATGCTGGATCGGCAGCAAGTCCGGTCTTCCATCGCCCGGCGTCTTGGTATGAATATCGGCGCCTTGACCGCCTCCGACCGGCATACCGATGGCGTTGTCGACATGCTTGTCGATGCCACTGGAAATTTCACCGAACCTCTGACTGAAGTCCGGCTTTTCGGCTGGCATTCGGCACTGTTTGCCTCAAGATACATTCATTGCATGTGAGGGAATCCATTTGAAGAAGGTCTTTATCGCTCTATTCATCCTGCTGGCCGTGATCCGGATTTTCGGCCATTCGCTTTTCCACGCCCCCTCGCCGTCGCGACTCGTTGCCCATCACACGCACCAGACCGATGACGACACGGACGCCCTGCCCCATTAGGGGCAACGGGAGATCTACCCATTTCTAGGTAGTCAATACTCACCGTCCCCCAATAACCCTTCATTAACCATATCTTGACACCCTTTCCTCACATCTTGGACTCGGAAGGAAGCGCCTCGAATGCCCGTGATCACTGTCGCCAACACCAAGGGTGGGGCGGGTAAGACCACCGCCGCAGCATTGATCGCCACCGAACTCTCGCAAATGGGGCTGAACGTCACCGTCTTCGACAGCGATCCGCAACACTGGTTCAGCCAGTGGTTCGAGACGGCGAAGCCGCGCGGACCGATCTCGCTGATCAACCACGTGACGGCATCGGCGCTCGAAGGCCATATGCGCCATATGGACCGCGCCCGCGATTATTACATCATCGACCTCGCCGGCGAGCGCAACCAGCTGACCGCCACCGCGCTGGCCTTTTCCAGCCATGTGCTGATACCCGTGCAGGGCGCCGGCATGGATGCCAAGGGTGCGGCCAAGATCCTCGACATTCTCGCCCGGATCAAGGAAGAGACCGGCGTCGACATCCCCCATTCCGTGCTGCTTTCCCGCGTCAACCCGATGGTCACCACGCATTCGCTGCTGGCGATCAAGGGCCTGCTTGCCCAGCGCGGCGTCGATGTGCTGGCGACTCCGGTGATCGAGCGCGCCGCCTTCCGCGAGATGTTCGACAAGGGTGTCACGCTCTACGACATGGATGGCGCGAAAGTCTCCAATCTCGACAAGGCGGTGCAAAACGCCAGGCAGCTCGCCGACGAGGTGATGCGCCTGCTGCCGGTCCGCGTCGTCTCCACGCAATCCCGCAAGCGCCCGTGGGGTTGGGGCCGGGCGGCTTGAAGGGACTGGCGCGAGCCGGTCCCGCGATGTATGGGGTGGCGCACAGCCCCTCATCTTCCGAAAGCCCGCCATGCAGCCTTGGGAACTCCTCGACGAAGCGAACATTCCCGGTAGCGGCGAGACGCTCAGGCTGAAGCGGCGCGGCCGGGAATATTCGATCATGCTCGGTCCCAACGAGCTGATGAACAGCCGTCTCAGCGGTTCCGAGAAGGCCTTGGCCACGCTTTCGCTGGAAAAGCTCGAAGGCCGCCAATCCCAGCATATCCTGATCGGCGGGCTCGGCATGGGGTTCACGCTACGAGCTGCGCTGGAAGCAGCCGGTGATGCGGCACGGATCACGGTCGCCGAACTGGTGCCCGCCGTCATCGCCTGGGCCAGAGGCCCTATGGCCGACCTACATGGCACATCGCTGAGCGATCCACGCGTGACGATATCAGAGGGCGATGTCGGTGCAGCCATCCGCGCCGAAAAGGCCGGCTATGACGCGATCCTGCTCGACGTCGACAACGGTCCGGACGGCTTGAGCCGGCCCGACAATGACGCGCTCTACAGCGCCAGGGGATTGGGCGAGGCCAAGGCGGCGCTGACGCCAGGCGGCGTGCTCGCGGTATGGTCCTCGGCGCCTGACGCGGCCTTCACCCGCCGGCTGAAGCAGGCCGGGTTCATGACCGAGGAAAAACCGGTGCGCGCGCATGGCAAATCCGGCGCGCGGCACATGATCTGGCTGGCGACAAGGCAGGGATGATCGGTCCGTCAATATCGGGTCTCGCCGGCCTGTTTGCCGGCGAGCAATCAATCAGAACAAAAGGAAATCGGAATCGTCGATCAAAGCCTTGTCGACATTCAGAAGCCTGACACTATCACCGTCACCGAAGTTGACGATCGTATCGGCACCGCTTTGCACCAGCGTGTATGTGCCGCTCGCTCTGATCAGATCCTGATGACCCTGGCCATGCAGATCCTCGGAATGTTCCGGGTCGTCAGGATTCCAGGTCGAAGGATCGAAATCGACGATCACGTCCTTGTCTGAGCCGCTGCCGCAAAAGAACTGGTCGTTGCCTAGACCGCCGTTCAGCCTGTCGTTTCCGTGTTCTCCGATCAGCCAGTCGTCGCCCGCACCGCCCTGGAGATTGTCGTTTCCGGCACCGGCGATCATGTAATCGCTATGGGTCGAGCCGAGGAGCTTGTCATCGTCACCGAGTGCCTTGGCGAGCAACCCGCTGAAACCGTCCTTGTCCGCCGCCTTGGCAAGACTTTTTACAGAGAACCGGCCATCGATATCGAGCATCGAGTTGCCCTGCGGGTCGAGGAATTCGATGTGGCCGACTGTCCCGCCGCTCAGGAAACCATGCTTCGTCTGGAGCTTGGTGCCGTGAAACTCCACACTGTAACCATTCTCCGTGTCCGTAAAGATGGCAAGTCTTCGCGTGTGGCGGCCAAGGTCCAGCGTATCCATATTGAAAAACATCGGAATAACCTGGAAATCTCCAAGCGCCTCCCCGTATTTGACTTTCGCCATGCCTGCCTCCCCCAAAAGCTATGTTATTGACGTCGCCGGCAGACAGATTTTCTTTCCTATTGATAGCTTTTCTCTGTGAGCCGACAGTATTTACTTATATTATTTGCAGAATAAGTCAATTAATCTTTTGATTTGGTAATAATATTCCCGCAATAATAGCAGAATTATCGGTTGTATCGGTTTTTATACGCGGATTTACACTTTTTCGTATCGCTAGAAGTGATAATTCCAGCGACGCTAATACAACCGACGACAAGACGCGACGCTTCAGGCGTTTGCCATGAAGCGCGACACGGTTGAACTGAATGATCGGTCAATAATCGAAATGCGACCTGTCGATATCGCCCATGAATTCTGGGCCGTAGGGCGTGCTGGTACCCAATTTGACCACGAACCAGCTGTCGGTCGAATTGTTGTAAGTTTTGTCGATGTGGCCGTTTTCCATGAAGTCGAGCTTGGCATGGGGCGCCATCAGGTAGAAGCCCTTGTCCTCGTAGACCTTGTCGCGATGCATGATCACGTCCTCGATACCGATCGAGGTCAGGTCGATCGTATCGTTGGCGGAGAGGTCGCTGAAGCGGAAACGGGCGGTGAGCCCCTTGTGGTCCAGCACCTGCGAGGGATCGACGCCCGGCTCGAAGAGGATGCTGATCGTATCGGCGCCACCACCGGTCTTGATGTCGATCGGCGTCCGCTGCAGCTTGTTGATCGTCAGCGTCAGGTGATCGTCACCCGACGAGAGGATGAAATCGTCGAACTGGTTAAGCAGAACGGCGGCGGTGCCGGTCCCTGCGAGCTTGAATTTCTCGACATTCTTGATGTCGAACTCTTCACCGCTGATATAGGCAACCACGGTGTCGGTGCCGCCGTTCTTGGCTTCGACGATCAGGTCGTCGTTGGTTCCTGAAGCAAGCGACTGGCCGCCGCCCGGACCCTCATAGCCACCGACGTCGATCGAAGCGTCGTCGGTCAGGTGATAGGTGTCGTTGCCCTTGCCGCCGTCAAGACGGTCGCCGGCATCGCCGCCGCCCCAGAGCTGGTCGTTGCCGATGCCGCCCGTCAGCGTATCCACATCGCCGCCGCCATAAAGCCGGTCATTGCCCGCGCCGCCGATCAGCACGTCGATCTGGGAATCGGTATCGAATACCGGGTCACCGAGGATGACATCATTGCCTGCGCCACCGTTGATAACATCAGGGCCGGAGGAGCCGATGATCAGGTCGTCGTCATTCTTGCCGCTATCGAAGCGGGTGCCATCACCGTTGAACGGACCGCCGCTGAAGGGAACATAAAGCAGCTCCTCGGCATGCGGCACGTCGATATTGTAGAATTCGGCCAGCGCATTGATGGCAGGCTGGAGGGATTTGGCAACACCGCCGGCGCCTGCTGCGGACGGGCTGTAGAGGTGTTCATAGGAAAAGATCTCGTCACGGTTCGCCGTATAGAACTGGCCGACGTCCTCGGCCTCGGGGGCGTCCACGTTTTCCGGATCATTGTAAAGGCCGAAGACTTCCGACTGCAGGTAGCGGCGTCTTGCTATCGCGGCGCTGGGATTGATGCCTTCCGAGCCGTTCGCCAGATAACGAAGCTCGAACCAGGCCGTCGTGCGCTCGAAATCCGAGATCGCCGACAGGATATTGTCGATATCGACGCCTTCCTGCATGAGCGTCACAAGCACCGCCCGCTCCCGGGATTCGGGAATACCCGTCTCCGGCGGCAGTTGGTCCTCCCAGGGCTGCATCGCCCCCGGCAGCGCCTGGCGCAGCTGCGTCCTGTTATCAAAGTCGAATATCTTGAAACTGTTGGGAAGATCGTGATCCTCCACCCAGTCGCTCATCACCTTGTTGAGGTTTTTCCGGAGCTTGTCGGTATCGCCGAACGCATAGGCCTTGTTTGCGGCGGCGGTGAGAAGATCGACCAGATCGGGATCGGGATCGTTACCAAGCATCACCTGAACCAGCGCGGTCATGCTATCGACCAGGGAAATATTGGGGCCGATGCGGGCGACGCCTGACCTGTCGATATAGGGCTTGAGATTATCGCCCCACAGGTCGCTCATCAGCTCAAAGCGGGCGTTCGCATAATCCTGCGTGGCAAGCTCGTCGTAAACAAAAGCCATCTAGAACTCCGGCGGATACTCGGCCACCGGTCTACTGGGCAGCGGGGGCAACGATATACTATCCGCTTTGCTACAAAATTGCGGCTGAACTTGGAAGCCCCCGACCGAGCCTACGACGTCTAGGTGAAACAATCGGCGACTCCAGATAAACCAGCCATGGATAACGAGCCGGCGCCCTTCCCATTTCCCGAAAGCGGAATCAGTGCTAACGCTCTCAGCAGACAACAGCTCGAAAGCCTGAACCCACCTGATGCTACGCCTGCCCTTCCTTGTCGCGCTTGCGCTTCTGACGGCTTTCGGCCTCGGCATCGGCTCGGCCGTGGGCATGCTGGATGCATCCTCCGGTTTCGGCGCCATCCGGCTCGGGCCGTGGGCGGCATTTCCCGAGGCGCAGACTTCCGCGGCCGATCCCTATGCGCGCGCGCACCGGGCGCGCGCCGGCAAGCTGCTGCTGGCCACCGCCGAAGGGCTGCAGTTCCAGGCCGATGTCGACGAGGATGGCGCACGGCTCACGCCGCGCTGCACCTATGCGATGGATGGGCTGACGCCGCCTGCCCGGTTCTGGACGCTTTATGCCGCCACCCACGAGATGGAGCCGCTGACGCCCGCCGAGAACCTGCCCGGCGCCTTCAATGCCTGGAACGTGCTGCGCCGGCCGGACGGCAGTTTCCGCGTGCTGATTTCGGCTTCGGCACAGCCCGGCAACTGGCTGGCGATCCGACGCGATACCGCCTTCCGGCTGGTACTGACGCTGCTCGATACGCCGACCGCCGGCTCCTCCGGCGTGCTGGAGATCAAGATGCCGAAGCTCACGCGCGTGAGTTGCTCATGATCCGCGCCAGCCTTTTTGCCATACTCACGGGCCTTGCGGGCGCCGCCGTGCTGCATATCATCATTATTCTGGCGCTGCCCTCCTTCACCGGGCTCGATGCCTATACCAGGCTTGCGAGCTACGATGCGGCCAACCGCTTCATCATCTTCGGCGACAAGCCCGACGAACTGGGCTTTTCCAACGGCGACCCCTATCTCAAGACCGCGGCCTGCGTCTTCGATGTCGGCGAGCGGCCGATGCACCTGATGGCGGCGGGCTCGGTGCCATTCTGGTCGTTCGCGGTCTACGATTCCTCGTCCAACGAGGTGTTTTCGATGAACGACCGCTCCGCCGCCGGCGGTGACCTCGACGCGATCATCGCCTCACCGCAGCAACTCGCCGCGATCCGCAAGACCAACCCGGATGTGATCAGCGAAAGCGTGCTGATCGAAATGCCCCGGCCGGAGGGCTATGTGGTGATCCGGGCGCTCAGCCCCTCGCCCAGTTTCGACAAGCCGGCGAAGGGTTTTCTGATGGAGGCGAGCTGCGAGGTGTATGAGGGATAGGTCGTTTTCTTTCGCATATTTTTCTTGCCGGACGTCGGCCGCAGCCTTCCATCTTAGATTGTATTCCGTTATCAAATTATTGTCCCCTGCCTATCTTCGGCCTTCGAGTTCAACATCCGATGAAATACGCCCCGCAAGCTATCGATACCGTCGCGATCTCCGCGAGTTCCTATTCCGAAATGGAGATCCACGATCTTGAGGGCGGCGGCTGGATCGTCAGTTGGCAATGTACCGTGTATCCTGACTATGGCATTCATGTGCAGCGCTATGACGAAGACGGCAACAAGGTTGGCGAGGATGTCAATCTGGGCGTTGCAGATGACCATCAACTCATGATGCTGAGCGACGGCGGCTGGCTGCTCAGAGGGACCGATTTCAGCGCTTACCCAAGCACGGCAGCGACTTGGCGCTTCGATGCCAATGGTGCGCGCGTCGATCTTCCCGAAGAGTCCGCCAAGCCATTTCATTCCGTTGCCGCGCTCGCATCGGGCGGCTGGATCGGCACATGGACGGTCTTCGCGGAGAGCGGCGAACAATCGATCCTCGTGCAACACTATGGCGAAGACGGAGAGGCGATCGGCATCAGTACCGTGGTCGCATTCAGCACGGCCTCTTCCCTGGGCAAGAGTGAGGTGATCGCCGTGGACGGCGGCTGGCTGGTCACCTGGAGCGAGTATCTGCCGAATGACACCTCGAATGTCTTCCAGCAGCGCTATGCCACTGATGGCAGTGCCTTGGGTGATCCGGAGCAACTGAATTCCGATCCGGCGTCGAGTTACAGAACCCCGAAAACCACCATGCTCGAGGATGGCGGCTGGATAACCAGTTGGCAGGGCAGCGAAATTTTCATGCAGCGCTTCAGCGCTGCCGGCGAGAAGGTCGGTGATGTCATCGGCATCGAAAAGCCCGCTCGCAGCGGGTGGTGGCAGCAGTGGGACATCACCGGGCTCAGCAACGGCGGTTGGGTGGTGACCTGGAAGCAGACGGACGAGGTGAACACGGAGTCGGTCACCAATCTGCGGGCTCAGGTCTACGACGCAGACGGCGACGCCTCGGGTCGTCAAATCGTGGTGGTGGAGGGGGGCTACACCCGCATACCGTCGGTAGTTGCCCTTGATGACGGCGCCTTCGTCGTCAGTTGGGGTGAGGATTTTTGGGCTGCAAACACTCAGGTGAAGCAGCGTATCTTCCGCACGGTCGACAATACCGATCCGGTCGCCGTTGATGATGTTGCCCAAATGGTCGAAGGGACGAAACAATCCATCGACCTCCTCAAGAACGACACTGACGCCGATGCGGCGGATTTCCTGACAATCGATGCCGCGACCGTGCTTTCAGGCAATGCCATCGTCAGCATCGCGAATGACGGCGAATTGCTGGTTCAGGATTTGAACACCCAGTTGGTTGCAGGTCAAAAGGCTACCGTGACCATCGAATATACCGTATCCGACGGGTTCGAAACCGACACCGGCCTCGTCACCATCGATATCACGGGAACGACCGACGAGGGCGATCAGGTGCGCGGCACTGAAAACGCCGATCGCTATGAGGGTTTCGACTTCGACGACTTCTATTTCGCTCTCGGCGGCAATGACGTCATTAACGGCCGGGATGGCGACGATTTTCTGGTCGGCGGCAATGGCAAGGATCGTATCAACGGCGGCGACGGCCATGATACGATCGTTGGCGGCACTGGCGATGACAGACTATATGGCTCGTGGGGTACGGATACCTTTAGTTTCAGTCCTGGCGATGGCAGGGATATCATATCGATCAGGGAGTCCAGCGGCCGCAGCCACGATATCCTGGATCTTTCCGATTTCGGCTTTCGCAACTTCAATCAGGTTAAGCGGATGACCGAGGTGAGCGACTTCGATCTGATCATAGACCTGCCCGGGCGGGACAGGATCAAGATCGACGGCGGCGCTTACTTCGGTATCGACGTCATCATCTGAGCGGCGATGCCGAGATCGATGGATTGTAGCCTCAAATATCATAACTCACCGCCGTGTTCAGCGACGCAATGAACCGCTTGGTCCGCTCCCTCTCCGGCGCCTGAAAAATATCCCGCGGCGCGCCGCTTTCCACCACCACGCCGGCGTCGAGGAAGACGACGTGATGGGCCACGCGGGAGGCCAGGCGCAGGTCGTGGGTGGCCATGACCATGGTCGTGCCCTCGCGCGCGAGCCGCGAGAGCACCTCGACGACTTCCTCGGCCAGTTCAGGGTCGAGCGCCGAGGTGGGCTCGTCGCAGAGCAGCACGCGGGGTGATGGCGCCAGCGCCCGGGCGATGGCAACACGTTGCTGCTGTCCGCCGGAGAGAGTCGAGGGCCAGGCATCGGCCTTGTGGGCCATGCCGACCTTTTCCAGCAGTTCGAGCGCCCTCGCCCTGGCTTTGTCGGCCGGCCATTTCAGCACGGTCAACAGTCCTTCCATGACATTGCCGATCGCCGTCTGGTGCGGAAAGAGCTGGAAGTTCTGGAACACCATGCCGGTCTGGCGGCGGAGCTTTTGCACCTCGGTCCAGCCGGGCTTGCGGCCGGAAGTGAATGCGAGCCTCGCCTCGCCGATGTGGATGGCGCCTGATGTCGGGATTTCCAGGAGGTTGATGCATCGGAGCAATGTCGACTTGCCGCCGCCTGAAGGGCCGACAAGCGCGGTGACACTGCCCTCAGTGAGCGTCAGGCTGATATCCCTGAGCACATGGTTGTCGCCGAATTTCTTTTCGATATGGGAAAGCTCGATCATGCCCGCGCCTCCAGATAGCCGCCATAGCGTTCGAAGCGCTTCTCCAAACGCTCCTGCAAGACCGAGAGCACCGAACTCAGCGCGAGATAGATCAGCGCCGCCTCGATATAGAGGATCAGCGGCTCGTAGGTGGTGGCGACGATGCGCTGGGCGGTCTGGAACAGTTCCGGCACGGTGATGGCGGCGGCGAGCGAGGTGTCCTTGACCAGCGAGATGAAGGTGTTGGACAGCGGCGGCACCGAAACGCGCGTCGCCTGCGGCAGGACGGTGCGGCGCATCGCCTGGCTCCAGCTCATGCCGATCGAATAGGCCGCCTCCCATTGGCCGCGCGGCACGGAAGAAATGGCGGCACGGATGATCTCCGATGTATAGGCGCCGACATTGAGCGTGAAGCCGATCAGCGCCGCCGGGAAGGCATCGAGCAGGATGCCCATGCTGGGCAGGCCGTAGAAGATGACGAAGAGCTGCACCAGCAGCGGCGTGCCGCGGAAGATCCAGACATAGAAGCGGGCGAGCCACACAAGGGGTTTGGGCGCGAAGAGACGGGTGACGGCCGTGACCAGGCCGAGCGACAGGCCAAGCGCGAAGGACAGCAGTGTCAGCGGGATGGTGAAGATCAGGCCCGCCCAGAGGAGCGACGGCAGTGAGTCCAGCATCAGTTGGAGCCAGGGTGGCAAGGTGGTGTCCTTTTGGCTTTGGCGGCGTGCCGTGGAAAAGTACCCCGCCCCAACCCCTCCCCACAAGGGGGAGGGGTTAACCCGCGGCGCGGTCTCCCCCCTTCCAGAGCTCGCAACGTGTTGCTATGGAAATTTAGGGCATATGAGGTGCGGCACGTTAAGCCCCTCCCCCTTGTGGGGCGGGGTTTGGGGCGGGGTCTTTGTTACTGTCTCTGATTACTTCGATACATCCGCCCCGAAATACTTATCCGCAATCTTCTGATACGTCCCATCCGCCTTGATATCGGCAATCGCCTTGTCGATCGCGGCCTTCAGCTCCGCGTCGCCCTTGCGGAAGATGATGCCGGAATAGTCGGCGTCGGCCTGTTCGGCGGCGACTTTCACCGGCGCGTCGGGCTTGTGTTTCTTGAAGTCGAGGAAGGACAGGCTGTCGTTGATCGTCGCATCGGCGCGGCTGGTCAGCACCAGCTGGATCGACTGGTCGAAGCCGTCGGTGCCGACCAGTTCGGCGCCGGATGCCTCGGCGAGCTTGCCGAAGTTCGAGGTCAGCGACTGGGCCGACCTCTTGCCCTTGAGATCGGCGAAACCCTTAATGCTGTCGTCGTCGGCGCGCACGATCAGCACGGCCTTGGAGGCGATATAGGGTTCGGAGAAGTCGTATTTCTGCTTGCGCGCATCTGTGATGCCGACCTGGTTGACGACCACGTCGTAGCGGTTGGCGTCGAGGCCGGCGATCAGGCCGTCCCATTTGCCCTCGAGGAATTCGGCCTTGACGCCGAGCTTCTCCGCCACCGCTTCGCCGATCTCGACATCGAAGCCGACCAGCTTGCCGTCAGGGGCGTGGAAGGTGAAGGGCGCATAGGTGCCCTCAGTACCGATCTTCAGCACGCCTGCGGATTTGATCGCGTCGAGGTTCTCGCCGGCTTGGGCGGGCGCCAACAGTGCGGCCTGCAGCAGGGCGGCACCGGCGATGATCTTGAGCCAATTCATTGTCATTCTCCATTTCCAGGTCTTGGGTGATGGGAGAATAACAAATCCCCAGCGACAACGTTCAGCAGGGGATTGCGCAAAAATGCGGCAGGCGCGGAATATTATTGCTCGTTTTGCCGAAAGACTGTCGCGCCGTTCGGGCTGAGGCAATTTCGGCAATTCTCATCCGGCCGGGCGGCGCAATCGTCCGGCCATGATGCGGCCTACCTCTTGCTGGCTCAGCGCCCGTCGATCGCCAGATCGGCCTCGCGCGCGGCGAGCAACAGCGCGCGGCGGGCATGGACGGCAGGGCGGCGGCCATCAATCACGGCCGCGCAGGCGCGCAACGCTTTCATGAAGGCCGAACCGTCGAGCCTCGGCCATCGCTCGGCGAGGAACCAAGCGGCTTCGCCGGCGCTTCTGATGGTGATTTTTCGGGCCCCACCCGAACTCAGGGTTACCGGTACGCTGAAAAACTTATCGTCTGTCATGCTCATTCTCCGGCGCATTAAACGCGATGAACGGGCAAAGGTTCCTCTGAAAAACCGGCAATATCTCAATCACTTACCGGTGATCAGCCTGACTTCCCCTGGCAAAGGCGGCCGCTTGCGCTCCAGCCCCCAAGGACTATGATGCAAAGGCTGTGCCAGGCTGGATACGTGAGAGGGAGCTAATGAGAGGCCAACCGAACCCAGGCATGCGCGGCGCGTTCGCGACGCATGCCTGACGGACGTTCAATCAGAAGATAAAATCCGTCTTGTCGAGCTGGCCGAGCTTCACGCCGACAAGCGTCAATTCCTCGCCCATGGCGTTGACGTCGATGAGGTGGACGCTGCCGTCAATCACGGCGAAGCCGTTTTTCGCCTTGATATCGGCCCAGCTCGTATAGGTGTCCCAGCCCGACAGGTCGATCTTGTCGACGCCGTTCTGGAAATCCATGATGGAATCGACGTCGTCGCCGGTTTTGAACTGGAATGTGTCTTTGCCGGCGCCGCCGGTCATCTGGTCGGCACCCTCAAGGCCTCCGAGGACATTGCGTCCCTTGTTACCGAACAGATGGTTGTCGCCGGCATCACCGAAGCCGTTGATGTTCTTCTTGCCGAGAAGATGGAGATCTTCGATATTCCACGAGAGATCGAGCGCGCGGGTGACCGTCGATTTCAGCGTGTCGGTCCCTGCGGCATCGGCTGCCTCGATCATGGCGAATTGGTTAGCGCCCATGAGATAGGTGTCGCTTCCAGCGCCGCCATCGACACTGCCCGTAAGGGTACCCGCGCGATTGTCGAACATGTCGTCACCCGCACCCAGTGCGATGTCGCCCGTCATCGTGCCCCTGTTGATCAACGTCTCGTCGCCGGCGTCGCCCTTGAACGAGAAATTGTTGCCCGTCACGTCGCCTTCGTTGATGGTGCGGGATTTGACGCCGGTGTCGTTGACCCGGGTGACGCCGACGCCATTGGGGTTCTCCGCGCCATCGGACGTGATCTCGGAATTTTTGCCCAGCAGTAGCGTGCCGGACCCATCGCTCCAATGGATGCCGGCAACCCCTGCATCAATGTCGCCATTGTTGGTGATCTTGCCCTCACCCGAGATGGCCAGGCCCGTGCCCGAGACGATCTCGCCATTGTTGGTGATGTTCTTGTTGGCGCCAGTGGCGCTGATGCCGTAGAGCACGGATTGAACATGGCCGTTGTTGACCAGGACCTGATCGGCGCCGGACATCGCGATGCCAGTGCTGAAGCCAAGGATATCTCCGGATTTACCGACAATCACATTCGATCCGCTGCCACTAAACGTCATGGCGACGCCGGACATGAAGACATCGTGGTCAACGGTACCGTTGATGTGGAAGACATTCCCAGAATAGGCGTTGCTCTCGAAGATGCCACCGGCGGTACCGTTGTCATGCAACTCCGAGCCTTTCGCGAGGATATAGTCGCGATTGGATTTGCTGATCACGTACTGACCTGGATTGCCATCCGGTATAATGACTTTCTTCACGGCGTATTATCCCTTTCAAAAGCGGCCTCCCGGCAACGGCAAGCCCGCTGGGAAACTGATGTGATGAGTGTTTCGAGAATCGAACGACGCCTGCGGTCCATCTGAAAGTCTGGGATGAATGCCGCGCCCCGCGTCATGGATTGCATGTCATACGTTCTTGCAAACCAATCTATTCGCGCGTGACACGGAATAGCTGGCCTAATCCTCGAGCCCCCCGCCCTTCTTGCGCTTCGCCTGCGACAGTTCGGAACTTGCGATCTTCATCAGATTGTCCGTCCGCCGCACGAAGCGGCGGGTGGTGCGGGTGACGATGGTGCCCTCGGTGGGGGCGGTGACCTTCACGTCACCCGTGGCGTCGCCCGGCTTGGTGACGATGGTGGCGAGATGATCGCCCTTGTCCACGACTTCGCCGAACTCGCGTTCGAACAGCACCATGCCCGTCACCGGTGCATTGACCATCTGGACATAGTCGAGACCGGCGACCGCGCCCTCGAAGCTTTCCTTGCGGATCGGTTCACCGGCGACCACGCCGCGGCGCTGCAGGAAGGCGTAGAGGCCCTCGGCATCCATGCGGCCGAGCACCGGATCGACATCGGCAAGACCACGGAATTCCATGGTCAGCGAGAGGCGGCCCTCGTGCCAGGACTTGCGGGACCCGAGCGGTCCATGCTCCCAGGCATGCGTCACCGCATCCTCGAAGGCCGAGCTCTTGCCGTCGGAGAGCAGCACGGCTTCAAGGCCCATGCTTTCGGCGAGATCGGTCGCTTCGGGCCACCAGACTTCGTGCAGGTAGGCGTAGAGCTGGCTCTCGTCGTCGCAATGGAGATCCAGCATCAGGTCGGCGCCCGAGGCCATGTGCAGCAGATGGTGCTTGAGCTGATCGGTGGCGAGCAGATCGTCGAGATCGTCGAGCAGGGTTTCGCGCTCATCGCCTGAAATCAGCGGATAATCACGGTTGAAATTGGTGCGGGAGCCCAGATCGAAGCGGCCCTCATTGGCGCCGTTGACATATTGGCCGGCGCCGATCGGATTGGCCTTGGGCACGATGGTGATGGCGCCAAGTATGTCGCCGCGCTTCTCGGCCGCCTCGAGCATCGGGATCAGGAAGTGCAGCGCCGCAACGCCGGGCAGTTCCTCGGCATGGAGTGCCGCCTGCATATACGTCTTCGGCGCGGCGGCGCCGGTGCCCGGAAAAGTGACGACGGGCAAGCGGAATTCGACGCCTGGCGTGTCGCCGGCAATGATGATTTCGGACTTTTGCATGATGATGTTTCCAGAATGAGGCTCTGGAACTGTCCTAGCGCATCGGGGCGCAAAACCGCAATCACGCGGAGGAAATATTCGATTGGTCCCGAAAGACCGGGTCGTCAACCACGCCAAGAGGCGTGAAAATCCCGGGTGGCGGCCCGGACGTTCAATTCGCCGTTCAACTCAATGCTTCTTCCGCTTCGCGCCGCTCGTCCGTGTCTCCGGGCGGTGGCCTTCATCGGTCCAGCGTTCGTAACGGACGCCGGTAAAAAGCAAAATCCTGGCTTCGTGTGGCTCGCTGACCCGCTTGGGCTGTTTGTCGAGCCTTTCCTGTAATCGTACTACTTCTGCCATTCTCTCGTCTCCTGATTAGGATTTGAGACGGATGAACTTGAGATCGATCTCATCCTGCCGATGGCCGGCAGACGCTTTCCCTCAACCTGAATTCGGGAGCGGGACAGTCGCGCCTTTCTCCTTTCTTCAGCCGTCGGGATCCTTTGTACCTCAATCCCGGGCGGCCAGTCTGTTACGCATGAAACACGTTGAGCGCCTGATATTAACGCTCCCATAACACTCGTGATCACATCATGGCATAGTTAACACCTCCTAAATTTCCACGCAAATGATATCAATAAGTTGCAAAAACAGTTTTTCTTTAGGTCGCACGGCTTTCGCCTGGCTTATCCCGCTTTCTGCCTGGTCAGCGCGACGTCGAGTTTCTCCTCGATCCGGCTCAGGGTTTCCCGGTTTTCGATCTTGTATTCGCGGAAGTCGTCGCGCCTGACATAGTCGCGGTGGATCTCCTCGATCCGCTTGTGCAAATCGCCGGCGTCCCTCGACGCTTTGTTCCGGATCTCTCGCATCCCGTTGATCATGTAGCCCACCATTGCCAGCGTGGCAGCCAGCGCCCCGCTTCCGATCCATTTGAACCAATCTTCCATTGCCGCCTCGTCTCAACGCCCCGATCCGCTCATTGGTTCATTCTACGGCGGCTCGAGCGCCGTCACCCGAACGTCGAGCGCCGCAATGTCGCCCGTGTGCCCGTCGACGATCGCACCGAGGTCCGCGATCGACGTCGTGATGCCGGAGATCTCGCCCACATGTCCGGAGACGATCGCGCCGAGATCCGCAAGCGAGGTGGTGATGCCGGCGATCTCGCCGATATGCCCGGTGACGATCGCACCGAGATCCGCAAGCGAACTGGTGATACCGGAGATCTCGCCGATATGGCCCGCGACGATACCATCGAGCGTGTCGAACGATGCCGAAAGCGCTGCCAGGTCATCTCCCAAGCCGGAAACCGAACTCTCGATCGCCACGATATCCGTCGTCTTATCGGACAGGCCGAGGTTGACTAGGGATAGCGACTGGCGCAGCTCGGCCAGCACGCCATTCGCCTCGACGATCTTGCGTGCGAGCTCGCCGCGCAGCCGCTCGATCTGGTTCTGCAGGTTGATGCCGGCGCTCATCAGCGCACGGCCACCGTGACGTCCGGATCGGTCGCGCCCGAAAGCGCGACGATGATATTGCCGGCCGAGATGAAAACCAGCTGCTCGAGATCGTCGCCGGCGGTGTCGTTGGTAGCAGCCGCGATCTTCGAATTGGCGACCGGCGTCTTGACGCCCTCGATGTCGGTAAACACCCTGAGTGTCCCGCCGCCAAGATTGCCGTCATAGGCGATCACGTTGTAGCCGGAGTCGGTTTTCGCCTCCATGCCGACATTCCACTCTTCATCGGCCTCGAAAGTGTGCTTCGGCATGTCAGGTCTCCTTACCGGCAACGAATATGTCGGGCGCGATGCCCGGCGTCTTGATCATCACGTCGCTCTCGGCCGGCATCTTCTTGTCGATTTCCTTGGCCACCTCGGCCGCCTTGTCGGAACTCGATTTCGTCGCCATGGAGTAAAGCGGCACGATCAGCGCCACCAGGCCGCTGACGGCCGCCAGAAGCCCAGGCAGCTGGGCC
>Ga0307515_10003154_pt1 | contig 34882 bp, 24 predicted proteins | sample 17_EM_MG_FD_194513 | JGI IMG/M metagenome (GOLD analysis project Ga0307515, IMG submission 194513) | Populus trichocarpa ectomycorrhiza microbial communities from riparian zone in the Pacific Northwest, United States - 17_EM | ecosystem: Host-associated > Plants > Roots > Unclassified | place...
TGGTAACCATGCGTCCCATCAAGAGCCGCGACGTGGCCAAGGTGGTCGAGGTGTCGGGGCGCTTCCCGCTGGCCCACGGCACGCCGGTGCATGTCGGCAACCCGCAGGCGATCGGCATCACCGATCTGTCGAAGCCGGACTACGGCGACGCGGTCGAGATACTGCCCGACGAGACGCCGGTGTTCTGGGCCTGCGGCGTCACGCCGCAAGCCGTGGCCCAGGCCAGCCGCCTGCCGCTGTGCATCACCCACGCGCCGGGCAAGATGTTCGTCACCGACATCCTGGGCTGAGACGCCGGCAACCCGTTACCGCTATTCCATCGCCCGCTGTTCAACGAGGTCGTCATGAAGCATGTTCGGAGCGTCGTAATTTGTCTTGCCATGCTTGGCCATGCCACCGCCGCACCGGCCCAAACCACCTGGCGACTGGCTTCGGGGTACCGGGCGGAATCCTTCCAGACGGAAAACCTGGCCCTGTTTGCGCGCGAGGTGGAGGCCGCCAGCCAGCAAAGACTGAAGATCGAACTGGCCCCAAACGGCAGTGCCTTCAAGCTGGCCGACATCCGCCAGGCAGTGGAGGACGGGCGGGTGCAGGCCGGTGAAGTCATCATGTCGGGTCTGATGCAGGACATTCCTGTGGCCGGCGCCGACTCGGTGCCTTTCGTGGTTGGCTCCTACCAGGACGCGCTGCGGCTATGGCGGGCACAACGCCCGGTGCTCGAACGCAAGCTGGCCGAACGCGGCTTGACCGTGCTCTATGCCGTGCCCTGGCCGCCGCAAGGGCTGTATGCCACCCGGCCTATCAAGTCGCTGGCGGACTTGCGCGGCGCCAGGATGCGAACCTACAACCAGACCACGGTGCGCATTGCCGAAATGCTGGGTGCCACGCCGGTGGACGTGGCCATGGCCGATGTGGGGCAGGCATTGCGGGCGGGGCGGATGGACGCGATGATCACCTCGTCCGTCACCGGTGTGGAAAACCAGGTGTGGGACTCCATTGCGTACTACTACGAAATCAATGCCTGGTTTCCCAAGAACCTGGTGTTCGTGAATACGAAAAGCTTCGAAGCGCTGGCGCCCGCGTTGCGCGCACAGCTACTGACCGCGGCCGCCACGGCAGAACAGCGAGGCTGGGCCCGGAGCGAGGCCGAGGCTCGCCAGGCCAACCAAACCCTGCAAAGCCACGGCATCAAGCTGGAGCGAATGTCTTTTGACATTGAGCGCGAGTTGCGCCGCCTGGGCGAGCGCTTTTCGCGGGAATGGGTGCGCGCCACCGGCCATGAGGCGAGTGCCGTCTTTGTCCCTTACTACTTCAATTGAGCCATTCCTATGAGAAAACCTGCCGATGCCATCAGCGCCTATTTGCGCGCCAAAGATGGCAACCGCCCGCATCTGCTGGCGCATGCGTTTGCCGAGCATGCCGTTCTGACCATGGACGTGCGCACCGGCACGATCGCATTCCCGCCGGTATCCAGAGGACGCGACGCGATTGCGGACGTGCTGGTCAGGCGGTTCACCCAGGCCTATGAGAATGTCTACACCCTATGCCTGGGGCCCGCGCCGATGCATTTCGTCAATGTCTTCCGCTGCGACTGGCTGGTGGCCATGACGGAGAAGGAAGGCCGCGGGGTGCGTGTGGGCTGCGGCCGCTACGACTGGCGCTTTGCGCCGGTATCGGGCCTGGTGGACAGCCTGATGATCACCATCGAAGTCATGCAGGCATTGCCGGCTGACGCGCAGGCCGACGTCATTGCGTGGGTGGCCAACCTTCCCTCTCGCTGGTGTTCTGCCCAGTTCGCCCTGCAGGATATGCCGCATCGGGACGAGCTTGCCCCGATTCTCGACTATTTCAGCGCCGCTGTCGTTTAGGACATACGCGCATTCATTGCGTGCCAGGCTAGGAGCGGCCTGGCACATCGGTTCAATTCTTGATCTTTATAAACATGCAAGACCTTACTTCAAAACCTGGTGCTGACCGTTGGCAATTCTGGATCGACCGTGGCGGCACCTTCACCGACATCGTGGCCAAGCGTCCCGACGGCACGCTGGCCACGCACAAGCTGCTGAGCGAAAACCCCGAGCAGTACAAGGACGCGGCCGTGGCCGGCATTCGTCACCTGCTGGGGCTGCAGCCCGGCCAGCCGGTGACGCCGGCCCTGGTGGAATGCGTGAAGATGGGTACCACCGTGGCCACCAACGCGCTGCTGGAGCGCCAGGGCGAGCCCACGCTCCTGATCACCACCCGCGGCTTCCGCGACGCGTTGCGCATCGCCTACCAGAATCGGCCGCGCCTGTTCGACCGCCACATCGTGTTGCCCGAGCTGTTGTACAGCCAGGTGATCGAGGCCCGCGAGCGTGTGGGTGCGCAGGGCGATCTGGTCGAAGTGCTGGACGAAGCACATCTGCGTGGCCAGCTGCAGGCGGCCTTTGATGCCGGCTTGCGCAGCGTGGCCATCGTGTTCATGCACGGCTACCGCTTCACGCTGCACGAGCTCGCGGCCAAACACATCGCGGCCGAGATCGGCTTTGCGCAGATCAGCACTTCGCACGAGACCAGCCCGATGATGAAGTTCGTCAGCCGCGGCGACACCACGGTGGTCGATGCCTATCTCTCGCCGATCCTGCGCCGCTACGTGGAGCAGGTGGCGCGGGAGATGCCGGGTGTGAAGCTGTTCTTCATGCAGTCCTCGGGTGGCTTGACGGACGCGGCGGTGTTCCAGGGCAAGGACGCGATCCTCTCCGGCCCGGCGGGCGGCATCGTGGGCATGGCCCGCACGGCGGCGATTGCCGGGCACGAGAAGGTGATCGGCTTCGACATGGGCGGCACCAGCACCGACGTGAGCCACTATGCCGGCGCCTTCGAGCGCGAGTTCGAAACCCAGGTGGCCGGTGTGCGCATGCGAGCACCGATGATGAGCATCCACACCGTGGCGGCCGGCGGCGGTTCGCTGCTGAAGTTCGACGGCGAACGTTTCCGCGTCGGCCCGCAAAGCGCAGGCGCCAATCCCGGCCCGGCGAGCTACCGGCGCGGCGGCACACTGGCCGTCACCGACGCCAATGTGATGCTGGGCAAGGTACAGCCGCGCTACTTTCCCAAGGTGTTCGGCCCCGAGGCCAACGAAGCCCTGAGCCTGGAGGCGGTGCAGGCACAGTTTGCGGTACTGGCCGGCCAGACCGGCCGCGCACCCGAAGAGGTGGCCGAGGGCTTCATCGACATCGCGGTGCAGCAGATGGCCAACGCCATCAAGAAGATCTCGGTGGCGCGTGGTTATGACGTCACGCGCTACACGCTGCAATGCTTCGGCGGCGCCGGCGGCCAGCATGCCTGCCTGGTGGCCGATGCGCTGGGCATGACCCGTGTGTTCGTGCATCCGCTGGCCGGTGTGCTCAGCGCCTACGGCATGGGCCTGGCCGACCAGAACGTGATCCGCGAGCAGGCGGTGGAGCTGGCCCTGGACGAGTCCAACTTGCTGAGCATCACCGCCCGGCTGGAAGTGCTGGCCGGTGCCGCCGAGGCCGAGCTACAGCGCCAGCAGGTCAGCGCCGGCGCCATCACCACCCAGCGCCGCGTGCATGTGCGCTACGACGGCAGCGACACCGCCATGGTGGTGGGCTTCGGTTCGGTGGCGCAGATCCAGGCCAATTTCGAAGCCGCCTACCGCCAGCGCTTCGCCTTCCTGATGCAGGGCAAATCGCTGGTGGTGGAGGCCGTGTCGGTCGAAGCCGTGGTGGCCGGCGATGCCCCTGCCGAACCGCGCCAGGCGCTGCACGCGCCGCGCGCCGTGCCGTGCCGCGAGACGGTTCGCATGTACTCGGGTGGGCGCTGGCATGAAGCGGCCCTGGTGGTGCGCGAAGACCTGCGGCCCGGCGACCTGGTCCCCGGCCCGGCCATCATCGCCGAGAAGAACGCCACCACCGTGGTCGAGCCCGGCTGGACGGCCAGCGTGACCGCGCTCGACCATCTGGCGATCGAGCGCACGGCGCAGCGCGCGGTTCAGTTCGCGGCCGGTACTTCGGTGGACCCGGTGCTGCTCGAAGTGTTCAACAACCTGTTCATGAACATCGCCGAGCAGATGGGCCTGCAACTGCAGAACACCGCCTACTCCGTCAATATCAAGGAGCGGCTCGACTTCAGCTGCGCGCTGTTCGACGCCGAGGGCAACCTCATCGCCAACGCGCCGCACATGCCGGTGCATCTGGGCAGCATGGGCGAGAGCATCAAGACCGTGATGCGCGAGAACGCAGGCAGCATGCAACCCGGCGACGTCTATGTGCTGAACGACCCTTACCATGGCGGCACCCATTTGCCCGACGTGACCGTCATCACCCCGGTCTATCTGGAGGGCCTGGAGGGCCGGGTGGCTTTCTATGTCGGCAGCCGCGGCCACCATGCCGACATCGGCGGCACCACGCCCGGATCGATGCCACCGTTCTCCACGCGCATCGAGGAAGAGGGGGTGCAGATCAACAACTTCAAGCTGGTCGACCGCGGCACACTGCGCGAGGCCGAGATGGTGGCCCTGCTGCAAAGCGGCGAATACCCGAGCCGTAACCCGGCGCAAAACCTGGCCGACATGCGCGCCCAGATCGCCGCCAACGAGAAGGGCGTGCAAGAGCTGCAGCGCATGGTGGCGCAGTACGGCCTGCAGGTGGTGCAAGCCTATATGCGCCATGTGCAGGACAACGCCGAAGAGTCGGTGCGCCGCGTCATCTCACGCCTGAAGAATGGCCAGTTCACCCTGCCGCTGGACAACGGCGCGCAGATCCAGGTGGCGATCCGTGTGGACGCCGCCAGCCGCAGCGCCGAGGTCGACTTCACCGGCACCAGCGCCCAGCAGCCGAACAACTTCAACGCACCCACGGCGGTCTGCATGGCCGCGGTGCTGTATGTGTTCCGCACCCTGGTGGACGACGACATTCCGCTCAACGCGGGTTGCCTGAAGCCGATCAAGGTCACGATCCCTGCCGGCTCGATGCTCAACCCCAACCCGCCGGCCTCGGTGGTGGCGGGCAATGTGGAGACGTCTACCTGCGTGACCAACGCGCTGTTCGGTGCGCTGGGCGTGCTGGCCGGCGGCCAGTGCACGATGAACAACTTCACTTTCGGCAATGCGCAGCACCAGTACTACGAAACCATCAGCGGCGGCAGCGGCGCTGGCGGTGTGCTGAACGCCGACGGTGTTGTCGTCGCGGGCTTCGACGGCACCAGCGTGGTCCAGACCCACATGACCAACTCGCGCCTCACCGATCCCGAGGTGTTCGAGTTCCGCTTCCCGGTGCGGCTGGAGAGCTTCGACATCCGCTCCGGTTCGGGTGGCGCCGGGCGTTGGAAGGGTGGTGACGGCGGGGTACGCCGGGTGAAGTTCCTGGAGCCGATGACGGCCAGCATCCTCAGCAATGGCCGCGTGCATGGCGCCTTCGGCATGGCCGGTGGCCAGCCGGGCCAGGTGGGGCTGAATCGCGTGGTGCGTGCCGATGGGCAGGTGGAAGAACTTGGCCATATCGGCCAGGCCGACATGGCGCCGGGCGACGTGTTTGAAATCCACACGCCGGGCGGCGGCGGCTTCGGCACACCGTAGACCTCAAGCCACCCATTTGGAGAGCGACCATGTACTTCACCCGCTTCATTCGGAGCTTCAGCATCCGCACGCGCATGATCGGTGCCATCTGCATCGTGCTGGGTTTGCTGGCACTGGTGGGCGCAGCAGGCCTGTTCGGCCTGCTGCGCCTGCAGTCGCTCAGCTCCGAATTCATGGCCACGTCTTTCGCTGACACCGGCGCGCTGTCGGCGCTGCACACCGCCATCGGCGATGTGCGCCGTTTCGAGAAGGACATGGTCATCAACTACGAGAAACCCGAAGAAGTGGTGCGCAACAGCGTGCAATGGGGCAAGGCCAAGGAGCGTGCGCTAGAGCAGATCAAGAAGCTCAAGCGCGGCGGGTCAGGAGCCGGCACGGAATTCGCGGCACGGCTGGAAACCCAGCTGGCCACCTATGCGGTGGCCATGGCGCCAGTGATCAAGCAGCTGGAGAGCAACGGTTACGACTCGGCCACGGTGGCCAACAAAGTCATGAACCAAGCCAAGGATGCGGCCCAGGCCACTGAAGATACGATGGAGGCGCTGCAGAAGTTCCTGGCGAACGAAGGCGTGGTTGCCGAGCAGTCGCGACGGACCACGACGCGGCAGATCACGCTGCTGTTTGCGCTGGTGGTGGGCTTGGCGGTGGTGATCGTCGTACCGGCCACGCTCGTCAATATGCAAAGCATCTGTACGCCCATCACCCAGGCTCAGAAGCTGGCCGTCTCCATCGCCCAAGGCGAGCTGACGAACCAGGTGGAAGTGCGCGGCCGCGACGAAGCGGCACAGCTCATGCAAGCCTTGTCGGACATGCAGACCTCGCTGCGGAGCGTGGTGGGCCAGGTACGCCAGAGCACGGACAGCATCTCGACCGCCTCGTTCGAGATTGCCACCGGCAATCTGGACCTGAGCCAGCGTACCGAGACCACCGCCAGCAATCTGCAGCAGGCGGCCGCCTCGCTGGAGCAGTTGACCGCCACCGTCAAAAACTCGGCCGACTCGGCGCAGCGCGCGAACCAACTGGCATCGTCCGCGGTGCAGGTGGCGGCCCGCGGCGGCGCGGTGGTGTCGGAGGTGGTGGCCACCATGGACGACATCAATGCCGCGTCGAAGAAGATCGCCGACATCACCGGCGTGATCGACGGCATTGCCTTCCAGACCAACATCCTGGCGTTGAACGCCGCCGTGGAGGCCGCGCGCGCCGGTGAGCAGGGCCGCGGCTTCGCCGTGGTGGCCAGTGAAGTGCGCAGCCTGGCCCAGCGTTCGGCCCAGGCCGCCAAAGAAATCAAGGGCCTGATCGGTGCCTCGGTGGAACGCGTCGACTCCGGCACCCGCCTGGTTGGTGACGCCGGCCGCACCATGGGCGAAATCGTGACTTCGGTGCAGCACGTGTCCGACATCATCGGCGAGATCACGGCCTCTGCATCGGAGCAGTCCGCCGGCATCGCCCAGGTGAACACCTCCGTCACCGAGCTGGATCGCATGACCCAGCAAAACGCCGCCCTGGTGGAACAAAGCGCGGCCGCCGCCGATTCACTGAAGGCGCAGGCGGCAAACCTGGCGCAGGTGGTGGGGACGTTCAACCTGGAGCCGGCGGGCGAGGGGGCCGGCGCCGCCATCCCGCGCCTGCAGGCTCTTGCTCTCAGATGATGCGGGAGAACCTCGCATGGCTGCGGTCGGCCTGGAGGTAGCGGTCGAACACCATGGCGATGGCGCGCACCAGGAACCAGCCGGCCGGCGTCACCTGGATGTCGCCCGCCTCCAGGTCGATCTGCACCAGGCCTTCGTCCTCGAACTTGCGCAGCAGCGCCAACTCGCTGGCGAAGTAGCGCCGGAAGTCGATCAGGTAGGCCAACTCCACCGACTCGAACTGCAGGTCGCCCTGGCACATCAGCGCCATGATCACGGCGCGGCGGACCAGGTCGTCGCGGCTCAGAGCCAGGCCCCGCACCACCGGCAGCCGCCCCTGGTCCAGCGCATCGCAATAGGCTTCCATGGTCTTGGCGTTCTGGCTGTAGGTGGCGCCGATCTTGCCGATCGCCGAAACACCGAGCGCGATCAGGTCGCAGTCCGGCTGTGTGCTGTAGCCCTGGAAATTGCGGTGCAGCCGGCCCTGGCGTTTGGCCACCGCCAGGCTGTCCTCGGGCAGCGCGAAATGGTCCATGCCGATGTAGACATAACCCGCGTGCTCGAACGCCACCATGGCATTGGCCAGCATCGCCACCCGGGCCGGGCCGTCGGGCAGCTCGTGCTCGGCGATGCGCCGCTGGGGCTTGAAGCGCTCCGGCAGGTGTGCGTAGCCGTACAGCGCCACCCGGTCGGGCCTGAGCGCCACCACGGTCTGCAGCGTGTGCGCGAACGAGTCGGGTGTCTGCCGGGGCAGGCCGTAGATCAGGTCGACGTTGATGGAGTCGAAGCCGATGTCGCGCGCCTGCGCCATCAGTGCGGCCACCTGGGCCGCGGGCTGGATGCGGTGCACGGCTTTCTGCACCGCCGGATCGAAGTCCTGCACGCCGAGGCTCAGGCGGTTGAAGCCCAGCCCGGCCAGGAACGCCAGGCGCTGCTGGTCGACCGTGCGCGGGTCCACTTCAATCGAGTATTCGCCGCCGGGCACCAGTTTGAACGCGCCACGCAAGGTCTGCATCAGCTCGCCGATCTCGTCGTCGCTCAGGAAGGTGGGGCTGCCCCCGCCGAGGTGCAGCTGGGACACCGCCTGGCCGATGCCGAGCCGCTCGGTGTACAGGGCGATCTCGCGCTGGAGATAGCCGAGGTAGGGCCTGGCGCGTTCATGTCTGCGCGTGATGATCTTGTTGCAGGCGCAGTAGTAACACAGCGATTCACAAAACGGAATGTGGACGTAGAGCGACAGCGGCAAGGCCATGCCGGTACCGCCCACCTTGCGTTGCGCCACCGCATGCAGGCACTGGTCGGCGCTGTAGGCGTCCACGAACCGGTCGGCCGTGGGGTACGAGGTATAGCGTGGACCCGGCACATCGAAGCGACGCAGCAGATCCTTGGCGACGAGGGGCATGGCGAGGGGGACTCCTGAGAATGTCCTCACTGTGCCTCAGGCTGCGCTCCCGGGTCTTGATTTGTATCAAGGCGGGTCTTCGGGGGCGGGTCTTCAGGGCTTGTCTGTTTCCGGGCAGCGGCTCTCCAGCATTTTTGCCAGGCGCTCTGGCGGCACCGGCCTGCTGATCAGGTAACCCTGCAATTGGTCGCAGCCCAGGCTGCGCAGGTGATTGGCCTCGACTTCGGTTTCAACGCCCTCGGCGACGACTTTCATGCCCAGGGCGTGGCCGAGCGACACCATGGTGGACACCAGCGTCATGTTGGCGGGGTTGTCGTTCATCGTCATGATGAAGGCGCGGTCGATCTTCAGCACCTGCACCGGCAGTTTGGCAAGGTAGGCGAGCGACGAATAGCCGGTGCCGAAGTCGTCGATGGACAGGTCGATGCCCGCGGCCCGCAAGGTCTGCAGTTTGACGATGGTGTCGTCGATGTTTTCCATCGCCGCGCTTTCGGTGATTTCGAGGTCGATGCCCGGGTCTTGGCCGCCCAGGCGCAGTGCCAGTTCCACCGTGGCCACGAAGTCGGGTTTGCGCAGCTGCACCGCCGAGACGTTGACTGCGATGCGCGGCGCGGCCAGGCCGAGCGAGGTCCATTGGATCCGGTCCAGCACCGCGCGCTCCAGCGCCCAGGCGCCCACTTCCGAGATCAGCCCGGTTTCTTCCAGCAGCGGTATGAAGCGCACCGGCGGCACGAGGCCCAGCTCCGGGTCCTGCCAGCGGATCAAGGCCTCGACCCCTTCGATGCGGCGCGTCACCGTGTCGACCTTGGGCTGGTAGTACAGCACGAAGCGACTCAGTGCCAGCGCCTCGCGCAGCCGGGTCTCCAGCGCCAGTTTCTCGGCAATGCTGGCCGCCATGCGGGCGTCGTAGAAAAAGAGCCGTTCCGATTTGCTCTTGGCGCGCTTCAAGGCGGCTTCGGCGTTCAGGTACAGCGTCTCGGCCGAGTCCCCGTCGGCCGGGCACAGGGCAATGCCGATCTTGGCGGACAGGCGCAGTACCTCCTCGCCGACGAGCAGCGTTTCGCCAAATACGCTCTGGTAGAACTCCTGGAGCACACGCGCGATTTCGTATTCCGCCGCCGCGTCGGGAAACACCACGGCGAACTGGTCCGCGCCGACACGCGCCATCCGTGTCGGGTCGGTGGCGGCCAGCGCGATCCTGCGGGCCACCTCGCGCAGCACCTCGTCGCCGGTGTGGCGCCCCAGGCTGTCGTTGATCGACTTGAAGCGTTCGACGTCGATGATGGCCAGCGCCAGGGAAGTCTGCTTTTCGACCGCCGCCACCACCATCTGGGTGAGCCGCTCGTTGAACAGCATGGCATTCGCCTGGCCGGTCAATCCGTCGTAATAGGCCAGGCGGTTGAGCTCGTCGGACTGCGCGATGTGGTCCATGGCGAAGGAAATGTCGTTGGCCAGTTCCTTGAGCAGACTCATCTCCCCGGCATCGAAGAAGTCCGTCTCGCCGGCATGTAGCACCAGCACGCCCGCAGTGCGCTTGGACACGATCAGCGGCAGCGCTGCGAGCGAGCGGGAGCCGGTGGCCAGCGCGGCCTCCCGCTCGGTCATCCAGGCGCTGGTGGCGATGTCGTTTTCGATGATGGTCTCACCGTGCAGCACCAGGCGCATCATCCTGGAGTCCTCTTGCTGCAGATGCGCGTGCAGCGCCTGCAGCATGGCCTCGAAATAGTTTTGCGCCGTGCCGTCGTCGCACTGCGCCATGACGTCGATGTGCATGGAGGCGGGGTTCAGCAGGCCGATCCAGGCCTTCTTGAAACGCCCGGTGTGGATCGAAATACGGCAGGCCTCGCGGAACAGTTCATCGCGGTTCGGCACCCGGACGATCAAGGCGTTGATGTCGCTCATGACGGTGGTGACGCGGTGCAGTCGCTGGATGCGTTCTTCGGCTTGCTGATTCTGGGTGATGTCCTCGTGGGCGACCACCACCCGCACCGGGCCGGTGCCGGAAAAGCGGGACACGCGTGCCAGAAACCAGCGGCGCTGGGTCATGCTGTCACATCGGTATTTGATCGAAAAAGTGTTCCGTTGCCCGCGCAGCACCTCCCTGACGTGCTCCGCGAACACCGCGGCCTCCGGCGTGCCGAGGGCGTCGGCCCTGGCGCAGGCTTCCAGGTAATTGGCGCCTTCGGAAACGGCATGTGCGCTGGCGCCGTTCTCTTCGGCGAATTCGCGCCAGGCGCGGTTGGTCGCGACGATCACGCCATCCTTGTCCAGCACGCAAATGTGTTCGGAAAGCGAGTCCAGCGTCGACCTGGCGAAACGCTCCGAGGCCAGCAATGCGGCTTCGGCTTCGCGCCTTTGCAGGAACTGGCCGAGCTGGTTGGCGATGGTCTTGCCCGCAGCCTGCAGGCGGGCGTCGGGTTCACGCATTTCCTGGCTCAGGAACGACAGGACGCCGATGATGCGGCTGGCGTCGAATACCGGAAAGAGGTTGGCGCAGCGCAGTCCCTCGTCGACAGGTGTCTCCAGCAACACCCTGGCCTCGCGGTGGACGTCGGGTATCCACAGCGGCTGCCCCGATTGCCACACCGTACCGGCCAGGCCTTCGCCGGGCTGGCGGACGTTGTCCTTCTGCAGGCGTTCGAGGAAATGCGTGGACAGCCTGCCCTGCGGGCTCCACAGCATCTCCAGCTTCAGTACGTTCTCGTTCGCGTCGACCCGCCAGTAGCGGCCGAGCTCCCAGCCTTGCGATTCGCAGACGGTGCGCAGCACCGATCTCAGGCCCTGCAGCGTATCGTCCGATGCCGCCAGCGCCAGGGCCACCGCGTGGTCGAGCCGCAGCAGTGCTTCGGCATGCTCGCGCTCGGCGGTCTGGGCCTGCAGCAGGCCCAACTGCTGCTGTACCTTGGCATACAGGCTTCCGTTTTCGTAGATGCGCCCGGTCTGGGCCGCCTGGACGGCGAGGGTGTGTTCGTCATCTTCCGAGAAGCCCGCCTGGTCCAGCTTGTCGATCAGCATGATCCAGCCGTAGCCATGGTGCAGCGACACCACCGGCACCACCACGGCGCTGTGCACTTCGGGCAGGACCTGGGTCACGGCGAAGCGCATCGGCGCATGCCCCGCACCGGACTGGAAACGCAGTGGCGTGCGCGTGCGCAGTACTTCCTCGGCGGTCTCCAGGTCGAGGGGGAGCTCGGTGAGACAAGACCTTTCCTCGGCCGTCAGGCCGGCCAGCGCGAGATGGACCTTGCCGGTGTCGTACTTGTCGCGCACGGCCAGGATCGCGCCGCGCGCGCCAAACAGCACGCGCACGCCCTGGCAAAACTTGTCCAGCAACTCGGTGGGCTCGCGTTCGGAGGCCAGTTGCATGGCCAGTTCGGTCAAGGCGGCCAGGCGGTGGTTGGCCTCTTCCAGCTCGAGGGCCTTGACCACGAGTTTGTCGCTGACCAGGCGCAGATGGTCGCGGTCGAAGTCGGTGGCAGCGGGCACCTGCACCATGGGGCGCTGCGGCGTGGACAGCGCCAACGCGGCCACACGCAGGATCTCCTCGGGATCGCAGGGCTTGGTCAGCACATGCGTCACACCGCAGGCGGCGGCGAGCACCGAGGCTTCCTTTTCCAAAAAGGTGGCGGTGTAGAAGACAACCTTGGTGGCCGCGACGGCCGGTTCGTTGCGCAGTGCGCGCACGAAGGCGTAGCCGTCCATCTGCGGCATGAGGACGTCACAGATCACCAGGTCCGGGTGGTGGGCCCGCACCAGGGCCAACGCGGCCTCGCCGTCCTCGGCTTCGAGCGCCTCGTGCTGCGCGTAACGCATGAGCATGGCAACCAGCTCTCGGTTTTCCGCAACATCGTCGACCACCAGGACTTTGGCCATGTGTGCAGGCCTTTCTTCAGGCGGCGCGAAACGGTTTGCCAGGATTTGCCATGGAATCTGGATGGTTTAAGCGCTTGATTGTTGCAAAGTGTAGAGTGAATCGCATACAGAAAAAACCCGTGCCGTCCCCTTGTTTTGGGTAAAAAGACCCAATCGAGGTACTGGTGCGGTGCTACAGCGCCGCTGGCATGGTGTCAGCCAGGCTGGAGCGCATCGGCATGTGGATGTGGAACGCCGCGCCGCCTTCGGGCAAGGATTCGGCGTAGATCCTGCCGCCGTGCAGTTCCACGATCTTGCGGCAGATGGCCAGGCCCAGGCCGGTGCCGCCGGAGCCGTCCTTGGTGGTGCTGGACTGCACGAAGGCATCGAAGATGCGGTCAAGCTCGTCGATGGGAATGCCTGGCCCCTGGTCGCTCACGTAGAAGTGCAGGTCGCCTGCTTCCGAGACTTCACCCGACACCTGGATGACGCCATGCGGCGGTGAGAACTTGACCGCATTGGCGATCACGTTGCGGATGACCTGCTGGAAGCGCGTCGGGTCGGCCTTGGCGATCAGGGGCGCGTCCGACAGGTGCAGCCTGAAATCCAGCTGCTTGGCCAGCACCAGCGGCTCCATCTCGCGCAGCACGCTGCGCACGGTTCCGCGCAGGTCGATGCGCTCCAGATGAAAGGTGCCCACGCTGCTTTCGATCTTGGCCACGTCGAGCAGGTCGTTGACCAGGGCCAGCATGCGGTGGCCGGCGGCGTGGATGTCTTCGAACATGGCCGACTGCCTGGCCGGGTCGCGCACCCGTGTCTTGCCGAGTTCGGAGAAGCCGATGATCGACTGCAGGGGGGTGCGCAGCTCGTGGCTCATGTTGCTCATGAATTCGGCCTTGGCGCGGGAGGCTTCCTGTGCCGCGTCGTTGGCCTCGCGCGTGGCGCGTTCGGCTTCGCGGAATTCGCTGATGTCCATCAGCACGCACAGGATGCCCGTGTAGTTGCCGTCCAGGTCGGGCACCACGGCCTTGAGCACGCGGGTGTCGCGCCACGACCCGTCGCCAGAGCGCAGCCTGGTCTCGAACTGGGTGTGGCCGCCATGCGTCAGCAGGTGCCGGTCGGCCTTTTCGTGGATGCGGGCCTGGCCGGGCTCGACCACCGCGGCGAAGTGTTTGCCGATGACCGCGGCACGTTCGGTACCCTCGAACTTTTCCCATGCGCGGTTGACCATCTGCAGGCGGCCCTGCACGTCCGTCATGGCGATCGGCAGCGGGTTGAGTTCCAGCAGCTGCTTGTTGAAGGCCAGCTGGTTTTGCAATTGCTGCTGTGCCGCCCAGCGCTCGGTGACGTCGACGGCGCTGCCGGCGAAGCCGGTCTGCACGCCATTGCACAGCAGGGGCACCACCGCCACGTCGAAGCGGAGCTCGATGCCGCCGGCGCTGCGCACCCGGGCCTGGGCCGTCCGCAGGCCACTCTTCTTGTCGTTGCGGAACAGGGCACGCACCGCGTCGCGGCTTTCGGGCTCCACGATTTCATGCAGGTTGCGGCCGATGGCCGGCTGGGCGTCCGTGCCGCGCAGGGTGAACCAGCGCGCGTTGACGAAGGTGATCGCGCCAGCCACGTCGGTTCTGAAGATCAGTTCCTGCACGCTTTTCATCAACACCCTCAGCTCCTGCTCGCTGCGGGCCACACGGCCCTGGGCTTCGTGGGCCTGCCGGCGCGCCACCGCGCGTGCGCGCAGGCTGCGCGAGACCGCGAAGGACAGGAACACGATCACGGCCACCGCCGCGGCGCCGACGGCCGCGAAGCCTTTGACGCTGCCGGCCCAGTGGCTGAGCGCCTCGGCCATCGGCAATTCCACCAGGATCACCAGCGGCCGGGTGCGTGAGACGCGGAAAGACACGATCTGGTCGCTGCCGCCCGTGCCGGGGCCGACATAGCTGGCGAACTCCTTGCCCGGCAGGTAGTCACGGAAGACCGGCAGCGCCGAGATGTTGCTGCCCGCGAGGGTCTGCATGTCCGCCGAACTGGCCAGTACCGCGCCGCCATAGGAGGCCAGGATCGCGCGCCGGCCAGCATCGCCAAGGGTCTGCTGCTGGTAGTTGGCGAAGGCATCGGGGTTGATCAGGCCGACCAGCAGCAAGCTTTGTCCGGTGCTGGTGACTGCCGTGCGCAGCAGCGGAATGAAGCCCACGCCGGCCGGTGTGCGCGCGGGGCTTTGCCGCTGCAGCCCCGGCAGGCCGCGCGCGGCCACGAAGGGGCCGATGGCGTCACGCCCCGATGCCGGCCAGGGGCCGAGCGGCTTCATGTCCAGCGACAGGCCGGCTTCGGCCGGCAGGCTGCTGGAGAGCACGGTGCCGCGGCTGTCGATGACCGCGGCGGCCCGCACGAAGGGCAGGCCGACCAGCATCTGTGCCAGGCTGGTGTTGGCTTGCCCGGGTTTGCCCAAGCTGTCCAGGAAGCTGGGCGCATCGGCAAGATGCGCCAGGGCGGTGGCCGCGGTCTCTATGTTGCGAGTGGCCTGGTCTTCGAGCACCCTGGCCAGCAGTGCGTTCTGGCTGGTTTCGGTGGCCAGGCTGGCGCGGCGGTCGCCTTGCGCCACCCACGCCAGGAGCACGACGGTCAGCAGCGCCAGCGCAATACCGGCAGGCACCACCCACCGGCTGGAGAACCGGTGGCCCGCCGCGGCCTCGCGACCATGCGCTTCCCGGGATTCCTTGCGCATGCCGTTCACCGGGAGATGATGTCGCCAAGCCCGTGCCGCTGGCCTGCGGCAGCCAGCCGGCCGTCCTGCTTGATGCGGGCGACGAAGTTGTCCATGGCCGCCAGCCAGGCGTCGTCGCCCGGCTTCACCGCATAGGCATAAGGCAGCACATGGAAAGACTGGGGCGGCGAGATGAGCCGGGCCCAGTCGGCGTTGTCCAGCAGGCGCCGGCTGTAGGGGTAGTCGGTCATGAACACGTCGACCCGGCCGGCTTCGAGCTCGCGCTCGCGTGTGTTCGGCGGCTTCACCGTGACCAGTTGCGCCTGCTTCAGCGTCGCGGCCATCACCGGCTCCATGAAGGTACCAGCCTGCACCGCCACCTGCACGCCGGGCTTGTCGATGTCGGCCCAGGTCTTGATGACCGGGTTGCTCTTGGTGGTGACCGCGTAGATGTCGCTGTGCATGTAGGGCCGGGTGAATTTCAGCTGTTCCATGCGCTGGGGCAACATGCCCACGGCGAACATGGCCACGTCGCAGCGGTCGGTGCGCAGGTCGACCACCAGGGTGGCGAAGGACGAGTCGACATACTCGATTTTGGCCTTGAGGTCATTGCCGAGGGCCGCCGACAGGTCGATGTCGATGCCAGTGAGTTTTTCCGTGCGCGGGCTGCGAAAGGTGATGCCGTAGTAGTCCGGCCAGATGCAGACCTTGATGGTGCCGGTTGCCTTGATACGCTCCGATACGGCGCCGGCGTTGACCATGCAGGGCGCCGATACGGCCAACGCCATCAGCATGCCGAAAAACAGACGGGTGTTCATGTGTGTTCCTTGGTCTTTGCGGGGCAGGGGTTAGGGCCTGTTCACACGATGGATGCAAGTGCGAACGTGGTTAAAAAAGCGCCAATCAAGGCGCGGGACGACGGCCAGGCTGGCCGCCTGGCCTAGGACTGCAACGCGGAGTGGCGGTTTTTTAACCACGTTCCCTTCGGGTTGCAGCCCAAAGGACCAGCCGCAGCGTTGCAAAGCCTGGCCGGGGTTTACCCCGGCTGCGTTTTGCGCCTCGCCTCTGGCCCTTTGGACAGCAACGCATCTTGTATCCATCGTGTGAACAGGCCCTAGACTCGGAGCGCCATGAAGATCCAGCTGCTTTCCGACCTGCACCTCGAAGTCCATCCCCACTTCAAGCCCGAACCCGCGCCGGGCGCCGACGTACTGGTGCTGGCGGGCGACATCGGCTCCTACCAGCCGGGTTCGCTGCTGGAGGACGAAGATTTCGGACTGGCCCGGTTCTCGCCGCTGCCGCAGTTCGCTGGCTGGCCGACGCCGGTGATCTTCGTGCCGGGCAACCATGAATACGACATGCAGGATTTCGACGCCGCCCATGTCCGCCTGCGCAGCACCTGCGAACGTCTTGGCATGGTCTGGCTGGAGCGTGAGGTGGCGGAAATGCGCTTCGGCACACATGCCGTGCGGTTCGTCGGCACCACTTTGTGGACCGATTTCGACGCGCTGGGTCCGGCCCTCACCGATACCGACGCCACGCTGGCGCAGGAACTCAAGGCCCGCGACAAGGCCTTTCGTGCGGCAAATTTCTATCTGAAAAAAACCGGCAGCACACGGCATGGCGAACCGATGCTGGCACCCGAGATCAGGGCCCAGGGCCTGGTTTGCCAGGCCTGGCTGCGCGAGGCTCTGGCCACGCCATTCAACGGCGACACCGTGGTCGTCACCCACTTTGCGCCCAGCCTGGCCAGCGCCGATCCGCGTTATGGCCTGACGCCTGGTACCGCTGGTTTTTGCAACGCGCTTGATGATCTGCTGCCGCACACAAGGCTGTGGCTGCACGGCCACCTGCACGCGCCAAGCGACTATGTGCGGCAGGGCTGCCGCGTGGTGGCCAACCCGCTGGGCTATGCACGCAAGAAGGAGCAGGAGGGATTCGATCCGCAGCGCCTGATCGTGCTGCCCGGAGCTTGACAACAGTCAACAGCATCGCGGGTGGTGCTCGTTACACTGAACTCAATCACCCCCCAAGGAGACACAAATGAAGATTCTTCTGGCCGTCGACGGCAGCGCCTACACCAAGAAAATGCTGGCCTATCTGGCCGCACACGAAGAGCTGTTCGGCACAGCCCCGCAATACACGGTATTCACCGCCCAGCCGCCCTTGCCGCCGCGCGCCAAGGCCGCCGTGGGTGCTGCCACCGTCAACAGCTACCAAGCTGAAGAAGCCGAGAAAATCCTCGGGCCGGTGTGCAAGTTCCTGCAGCAAAACGGCATCGATGCCAAGAGCAGTTGGAAGGTCGGGCATGCGGGTGAAACCATCGCCAAGTTCGCGGCCAGTGGCAAGTTCGATTTGCTGGTCATGGGCTCGCACGGCCACAGCGCCCTGGCCAACCTGGTGATGGGCTCGGTTACGACCCAGGTGCTGGCGCACAGCACCGTGCCGGTGCTGCTGGTGCGCTAACCACCTCTTCAACTCTTCGCAGCGTCAGCGGCTTTTAAGCCCGTCGAAACAACTGGCCAGCACCAGTTCGATGATCTCGTCATCGCTGTACTGGCCGCCAGCCTTGAGGAATTCGAGCACCGGATCACAAGCCCGCGCATACAGCGTGTAGAGCACCACGATGGGCGGCAGCCGGGTGCTGAGCTGGCTCTGCGCCTGCGCGGCTTCGATCCAGCCGCCGAGTTCGTTGCTGACCTGCACCAGCGCGTCGAGATACGCCTGGTTGCCTTGCAGGTTGGCCCGCAGGCTGGAGCTCGGGCTCGGCAGCGAAGGCATTTCCCCGGCGAGTTGCACTTCCATCGCCCAGCGTGCCGTGGCGCGCAGCTTTTCCAGCGGCGTGTCGGCCTCGGGCAGGGTGGCCAAAAATACCTGCGCGCGGTGCAGCACCCGCACCATGGCCGCAGCGGCCAAGTCTTCCTTGCTGGCGAAATGTTTGTAGAGGCTGGCCTTGGCAATGCCCACGTCAGCCGCAACCTCGTCCACCGTCATCGCGTCGAAGCCCTTTTCGGCCAGCAGGCGGTTGACCGCCTGCACGATGGCCTCTTCGCGGGCCTGCAGCATCTTTTCCTTGAACGATATCTTGGCGACGGTGGTGGCTTTCATGCGTCGATTTTATTCGGCACCGTCTCAAAACAGCTCACTAGCCTTTTTAAAGACCAACGAGTCATAAAATAATTTGTGCGAATTCACAAATGGGGTTTCCAAGCCATCTGATAAGCACTATCGTGACTTTATTGGAGGTTCGTCATGAAAACCGTTTGGCTGAACACTTTGGCATGGATCGCGGCCATCCTGGCCGCCATGACCCTGGCCGTGGCCACGCCGACCACGTCGTCGGTGATGGGGCACCTGCCCTCGCTGATGGTGACACGCCTCGACCAGCAAACCATGCCATTGCAGGCCGGCTTTTCCGCCGATCGCACCCTGGCGCTGATCGGTTTCCACGGCAGCCACCGCGCCGACATCGAAAGCTGGATCAAGGGCCTGTGCCTGACGCGCAGCAACGCGATCCCATGGGTTCGCATGCCGGTGCTCAACGATCCCGGCGACGCCGCCGGCCGCCAGGCCATTGAAGACCGGCTGCGCGCCCGCTACGCCGACGACCCGTCTCGCGCCAGCATTCTGCCGGTGATCACCGACCGCGCCGCGTTCACCCGTGCCGCAGGCCTGGCCAGTACCGACAAGGTCTACGCGGTGGTGGTCAACCGCCAGGGCGAGGTGCTGGCCCGCGTCGAAGGCGAATACAACCCCGAAAAGGCGCAGATGTTGCGTGAAGCCCTGGCCGACGAAGGCGTCTACGGGTTCTGAATCTCGACGCCTTGGGACAAGGCAGCGGCGGCAGCTTGTGTCAACGCCGCGCTCAGGCTGTCCAGCACGTCCGACTGCAGATTCCAGCAGTGCCAGTAGAGCTGGATCTGCAGATGGTGGGCCGGTGCCAGATTCACCAGTTGCCCCTGCGCCAACAGGCCACGCACCAACAGTTCGGGCACCACGCTCACACCCCAACCCGCCAGCACCGCACGCACCTGGCCTTCGGAGCTGGGCACGAACAGCTGACTCAGCGTCACCCGCTTCAGGCCGAAAGCCTTGCCGACGAATTCGGTCTGCATGTCGTCCTTGCGGTTGAAGGCCACGAACGGCGCCTTGCGGAAATTGTGCGGTGTGAGTTCACCGTCGAATCGCTCGCGCGCAAAGTCGGGCGTGGCCACGGCCACGTAGTTCATCGCACCCAGCGGCACCACCTTGCAGCCGCGCAGCACCTGCTTGAAGGTGGTCACGCAGCCGAGCACCTGGCCTTCGCGCAGCCAGTCCTGGGTGAAGTCCTGGTCGTCGGTGATGATCTCCAGGGGCAGGCCTTGCTGCACCACACTGCCCAAGGCACCCATGGCCCAGGTGGCGATGCTGTCGGCGTTGATGGCAATCGAGATGCGCTCGTCTTCGCGCGCACCGCCCAGCAGGCTCGGCGCGAGCTCGCGCATGTCGCGCTCCAGGTCGGCACGCAGCAGACGCAGCTGCTTGGTGTGTTTCAGCAGCAGATGGCCCGCCGCCGTGGGCCGCAACGGGCGGCTGCGCACGATGAGCACGGTTCCTGCTTGCGACTCGAGGGAGCGCAGCCGCTGCGACACCGCCGACTGGGTGATGTTCAGGCGCTGGGCGGCGCGTTCGAAACCGCCTTCTTCCACGATGGCGGCAAGGCATTCTAGGGCGTCCGGGTCAAGAGTACTCATCGTTCAGGTCCATCCGTTGGATTAGTTTTACTGATGTTTTCACTGTTAGTTTAATTTCTCTGTTAACCGAACGCGACTTCGCAGAAACTTCCGACTCATGAAAATCATCGTTCTTGGCGCAGGCATCATTGGCATCAGCACCGCATGGCAGCTTCTCGAGCGGGGCCATGAGGTCACCGTGGTCGACCGCCAGCCAGACGCGGCACTGGAAACCAGCTTCGCGAATGCCGCTCAAATCTCGGTCAGCTACTGCGAACCCTGGGCCAACCGCGATGCGCCGGCCAAGCTGGTGAAATGGATGTTTCGCAACGATGCCCCGCTGCTGTTTCGCCCGCAGCTGGACTGGCAGCAATGGCGCTGGGGCCTGCAATTTCTGAGCCAGTGCAATGACACCGCCTTCGAGCGCAATGTGCAGCAGATCGTGGCGCTCGGTGCCTACAGCCATGTGGCGCTCAAGGAAGTGGTGCGCCAGACCGGCATCGAATACAACCGCCTCGAGTGCGGCATCGCGCATTACTACACCGACGAAAAATCCTTCGCATCCGCCGGCTCCGCCGCGGCGCTGATGCGCAAGTTCGGCGTCGACCGCAAGGTGGTGAGCCGCGACGAGTTGCTGAAGATCGAGCCCGCGTTCAAGGCCTTTGCGCACCGCATCGTCGGCGGCACCTATACCGCCAGCGACGAAAGCGGCGACGCACGTATCTTCACCCAGGAACTGGCCAGGCGCTGTGCGGCGCGCGGCGTGCAATTCCTCTACAACCACGACGTGCTGCGGCTGAACAAAGAAGGCGACGCGGTCCAGTCGGTCTCGGTGCGCGCGCGCTCGGCCGACGGCCCTGGTCCCAAAGAGCAGCTCCTGCGCGGCGACGCAGTGGTGGTGGCCTGTGGCTCCTACACCGCGCCGCTGTTGCGCACGGTGGGCGTGGATCTGCCGATCTACCCCGGCAAGGGCTATAGCGCCACCTTCAAGCTGAGGAAGCCAGAACTCGCGCCGATGGTCTCGACCATCGACGACGAGGTGAAGTGCGCCATGAGCCGGCTGGGCGACCACCTGCGCGTGGCCGGCACCATCGAGGTCGGCGGCTACAACCTGTCGCTCGACACGCCGCTGGCCAAGGCACGCTGCCAGATGCTGGCCGACCGCATCGAAGCCGTGCTGCCCGGCGTCTGCGATACACGCAACGAAGCCCAGGGTGGTCAGCCGAACTTCTGGACCGGCCTGCGCCCGGCCACACCGACCAACATCCCCTACATCGGCCGTACCAAGGTCGGCAAGCTGTGGGTCAATGCCGGCCACGGCACGCTGGGCTGGACCCACGGCGCCGGCTCGGGCAAGGCCGTGGCCGAACTCATCAGCGGCGAACAACCGGCGATGCAGTTCGGCTTCTATGGTTTCGACGCGGGCAAACGCGGCACCGCGATGGCGCAGGCCTAAACCAGGCCATGCGCCTGGCGCAGGCATTCCTGGAATGCCCGCGTGACGCGCGACGGCTGCGGTGAGCGCCGCACAATGCCGAAGAAGCGGCACTCGTAGCGAAACAGCTCCGGCTTCACCGCCTGCATCTGGCCGGCGTCAATGAAGCCCTGCGCATAGTGGTCGGGCAAAAAACCAAGGTACTGGCCAGACAGGATCAGCGTGGCGATCGATTCCTGGTCCGTGCCCGTGGCCTTGCGCGGCAGGCGCATCTGCTGGCTGATTTCCATGTTCGGCGAGTGGTAGCCCAGCCCCGCGAAGCGGTGACCGCGCAGGTCGTCCCAGGCCATGCCGGCATGGTCCTGGCCAAACAATACGTGGCGCGCGCCGCAGTGCAGGCTCATGGTTTCGCCAAACAGGTCGTCATAGGCCAGGCTGTCCGAATGGCGATGGCCCGGGATCACGCCGATCTGGTACTGCCCGTCGATCACGCCGCGCTCGATGGCGTTGAGCGAGCCCACATGCAGGTTCAGCCCCACCTCCGGTGCCTGTTCGCTGAACAACGCGATCGCCGTGCCCAGATGGGCCTCGGGGTTGCTGGCCGTCTTGTCGAACACCGCGATCTGCAGCTGCCCGCCCATGCGGCGGTGGATTTCGTCCACGCTGTGGCGAAACGCATCGGCTCCGGCGAGCAGGCGTAAGGTCTCGGCATAGATCTGCTGACCTTCGGCGGTAAGCGAGAAACCGGCCCGCCCGCGCCGGCACAGCGTCAGGCCAAGCCGGGTTTCCAGGTCTTTCACATGCCGGCTGACGGTGGAGGTGCCGATGTTGAGCTCCAGCTCGGCCGCGGCCATGCCGCCGCAGTCGACCACGCTCTTGAACACGCGCAGCAGGCGCAAGTCCATGTCGGTCAACTGGCCCAGCACGGCGCGACTCTTGGCCTGTGAACTTACTTGCATGGATCGTCAACTGAACATTGATATTTAGACATTTATAAGAGTAACAGAGACCGCAAGAATCGGCAGGAATCTTCTTCTCCACCCTCTCCCCTCCCTATCCGCAGGAACCACCCCATGGACATGACCGACGCCAACCGCCTGGCCACCCCAACGTCAGCCAGCCTCCCCGTGCGCAGCGACGCCGCCTGGCTCGACGCACACTGGATGCCCTACACCGGCAACCGCGACTTCAAGGCCAATCCGCGCATGATCGTCGGCGCCAAGGGCTGCTACTACACCGACGCCGATGGCCGCCAGATCTTCGACGGCCTGTCTGGCCTGTGGTGCTCGGGGCTCGGCCACGGCCGCGCCGAAATCACCGAAGCCGCCACGCGCCAATTGGCCACGCTCGACTACTCGCCGGCCTTCCAGTACGCACACCCGCTGTCGTTCGAACTCGCCAACAAGCTCAAGGAGCTGACGCCGGCAGGTCTCGACCATGTGTTCTTCACCGGCTCGGGCTCCGAAGCCGCCGACACCTCGCTGAAGATGGCGCGGGCCTACTGGCGCGCCAAGGGCCAGGCCAGCAAGACCCGGCTGATCGGCCGCGAAAAGGGCTACCACGGCGTGAACTTCGGCGGCATCTCCGTCGGCGGCATCGCGGCCAACCGCAAGGTCTTCGGCCAGACCATGGAAGCCGACCACCTGCCGCACACCATGCTGGCCAAGAACGCCTTCTCGCGCGGCCTGCCCGCCCAGGGCGCCGAGCTGGCCGACGAACTGCTGAACATCATCGCCCTGCACGACGCGTCGAACATCGCCGCGGTGATCGTCGAACCCTTCGCCGGCTCGGCTGGCGTGGTGGTGCCGCCGCAGGGTTACCTGCAGCGCCTGCGCGAGATCTGCACGGCCCACAACATCCTGCTGATCTTCGACGAAGTGATCACCGGCTTCGGCCGCACCGGCGCAATGACCGGCGCCGAGGCTTTTGGCGTGACACCCGACATCATGAACGTGGCCAAGCAGGTCACCAACGGCGCGCAGCCGCTGGGCGCGGTGCTGGTCAAGAAGGACATCTACGACACCTTCATCGGTCAGGGCGGCCCCGACTACATGCTGGAGTTTCCGCACGGCTACACCTATTCGGCACACCCGGTGGCCTGCGCCGTCGGCCTGGCCGCGCTGGACATCCTGGTGCGCGAAAACATGGTCGATCGGGTGAAGGCAATCGCCCCGCATTTCGAGAATGCAGTGCACAGCCTGAAGGGCGCGAAACACGTCACCGACATCCGCAACTGCGGCCTGGCCGCCGGACTGACCATTGCCGCGCATCCTGGCGAGCCGGCACGCCGCCCTTATGAAGTGGCGATGGCGATGTGGAAGAAGGGCTTCTACGTGCGCTACGGCGGCGACACCATCCAGCTCGCGCCACCCTTCATCACGGAAGCCGCGCAGATCGACAGCCTGATCAACGCGCTCGGCGAGTCGCTGAACGCAGCCGACTGAACCTACGCAATCGGTTCGTCGACGATCAACCGCTTGCCCAGGGCGATCACGTCGTCTTGTACGTAGCCGAGCTGGCGGTAGAAGGCCACCACCTCGGCATTGCTGCTGCGCACCATCAGGCTGAGCTTGGGACAGCCCAGCGCCGTCAGCCGTTGTTCGGCGTCGGCCATCAGTTGCCGGCCGATGGCGCGCTTGCGGTGCGCGGGCGCCACCGCCAGGTAGTTCACCCAGCCGCGGTGACCTTCATAACCGATCATGATGCTGGCCATCAACACACCATCGGCCGTGCCCACCAGGAACAGCTCCGGGTGCTCGGTGAGCTTGCGCGCGATGTCCTTGCGCGGGTCGTTCCACGGCCGCGTCAGGCCGCAGTCTTCCCATAGTTTCACCACTGCTTCTTCATCGCCCGGGGCATAACACCGTATCTGCATGCGTTGACTTTCATCCGTTGGCGGCGCCGCTTGCGCCGGCGCACATTTTCCCATTGGCCGGTCCGGTGCCGGAATCGCTGGATTACACTGACTTACATTGCGTACGGAATTCCGCATTTGGCGCTGGTTCACGCCGGTCTGCACGGCGCGGGCACCCGACTCAGGAGAAGCGATGGCAACAGGGGAACCCCGCGCCAGGACCGTTCAGGCCCAGTCCGGATTCAAGCCGCGCGCCTTCGGCGTCTGGGCCGGAGTTGCCGCGGTGGTGTGGGTACTGGCCGGCTGGCTGGCGGCCAGCTGGATATCCGGCCGGATCGTGGCCGCCTATGTCGACTCGACCGCCGCCAGTGCCGAGCACGACGCGGTCACCACCGCCCACATCGTCAACCGCAGCTTCGTCGAGATGTCGAGCATCGTGCAGATGGTGGCGCGCCAGCGGCAGACGCAGGAGCTGCTGGCCAGATACAACACGCGTGGCCCCGACTGGCTGCAGTCCACCGACAAGCAACGGCGCGATGAATTGCTGGCCGACGCGCAGGTGCGCGACCTGAGCGAGATTCTCGAGCGCATCGCCAGCGACATGGACTACGGCCGCATCTTCGTGCTCGACGCCCGGGGCCTGAACACCGCCTCAAGCGACTGGCGCGAGCCGGAAACGATACTGGGCCAGGCCCATGGCACCCGCAGCTATTTCACCGATGGCATGGCGCTCGGCAAGGGCCGGCAATTCACCCCCGGACGCTCCACCAGCGTGCCGGGCTTCTACTTCTCCAGCCGGGTCGAGGAATTGGTGAAGTCCCTGGGCGTGGCCGTCATCAAGCAGGACGCCGACCAGATGCTGTCCATCCTGGGCGGAAACCAGATCGCCCTGGTGGTCGACGAGAACGGCATCGTGGTCAGCGGCTCCCGCGCGGAATACATCCTGCGCCACGTCGGCCCGCTTTCCACCACGCGGCCCAACGCGGCCATGCTGCGTGAAGTGCTCAAGCTGACAGACCTGCCCACCATCCCGGTCTCGCGTCCGGCACATCCGCTGCATGCCAGCCATTGGCTGGTGGACGGCAACGACTACCTACTCACGCGCACGCCCTTGACGGAGGCCACCTACGAGTTGATGACACTGAGCCCGCTCGACCAGATCCAGACGATGCGGCAGTGGCATTCCGCCATTGCCGCGCTGGTGCTGGCCCTCGGCCTGGCGCTGATCCTGCTGAGCAACCGCATCACGCAGCAAAAGCGCCGGCAGCACGCAGCCGAACTGCGCATCCACAGCGGGCACAGCGCCTTCCTGCAGGCCATGATGAACCGCATTCCGAGCCCGATGTTCTACAAGGGCCGCGACGCGCGTTTCCTCGGCTGCAACAACGCCTTTTTGAAGGCATTCGACTGCCAGCTGGACGACCTGGTCGGCAAGACCTTGCTCGAACTGTATTTCGTCACCGAAACGCGCCGCCCCACACTGGCCCCGCTGCACGAAGAACAGTTGCGGATGATGGACACCCGCACCGACATCCACCGCGAACAGGTGTTCACCTTTGCCGACGGCAAGCCCCACACCACCCTGTATTCCGTCAGCACTTTCGACGACGGGAACGGCGAAGTCGCCGGCCTCGTCGGCGCCATGGTCGACGTCACCTCGCTGGTGCAGACCCAGGCCGAACTGCGCCAGGCCCTTGCGGTGGCCGAAGAAGCCACGCAGGCCAAGTCCATGTTCCTGGCCAACATGAGCCACGAGATCCGCACGCCGATGAACGCGGTGATCGGGCTGTCGCACCTGGCGCTGAAGACCACGCTCACGCCGCGCCAGCGCGACTACCTCGACAAGATCCACGCCGCCGGCATGTCGCTGCTGGGCTTGATCAACGACATCCTGGACTTCTCCAAGATCGAGGCCGGCAAGCTCGACCTGGAGACGGTGGACTTCGACCTCGACCGCGTGCTGACCAACGCCTCTTCGCTGATCGACGACAAGGCCGCCGAACGCAACCTGGAGCTGATCTTCGACGTGGCGCCGAGTGTCACCCAGTCGCTTGTCGGCGACCCGCTGCGCCTGGGCCAGATACTGACCAACCTGCTGAGCAACGCCGTCAAGTTCACCGAACGCGGCAGCATCACCGTCACCGTGCGGCAGACCGCCAGCAGCGAGGGACGGGTACAGCTGCAGATCGATGTGAGCGACACCGGCATCGGCATGGACGCCGCGCAGCAGGCCAGGCTGTTCAGCGCCTTCACCCAGGCCGACGGTTCGGTGACGCGCAAATACGGCGGCACCGGGCTGGGCCTGGCCATTACACGCAACCTGGTCGAGCTGATGGGCGGGCACATCGAAGTGCATTCGGCACCGGGGCTCGGCAGCCGCTTCAGCTTCTCGGTGTGGTTCGGCGTGGGTGGCGGCAAGCCGCACCGCAGCGTGGTGCCCGCAGCGCTGAACAACGCCCGCGTGCTGGTGGTGGACGACAACGCCTCGGCCCGCCACATCCTCGCCGAACACCTGCGCGCCTTCGACACGGGCCTGAGCGTGACCGAGATCGACTCCGGCGCGCGGGCGCTGGCCGCGGTGCGCGAAGCCGACACCGATCACCCGTTCGACGTGGTGTTCCTCGACTGGAAAATGCCCGGCCTGGACGGCATCGAGACGGCGCGCCAGCTGCAGGCCGACACCAGCCTCACCACCTCGCCACGCCTGGTGATGACCACCGCCTTCGGCCAGGACGAGGTCCGCGATCTGGCGACGGATGCGGGCATCGAGGCCTTTCTCGTCAAACCGGTGAGCCAGTCCACCTTGGCCGACACCCTGCTCGACCTGTTCGCCCGTGCCGATACGCCGGGGCAGGCCGCGTCCGAAAACACAAGCGACAACACAAGCGACAGCATGGCCGGCCTGCGGCTGCTGCTGGTGGAAGACAATGAAATCAACCAGCAGATCGCGCTGGAACTGCTGCGCGACGCCGGCGCTGAAGTGCAGCTGGTCGACAACGGCCGCAAGGCGGTCGACCTGTTGCTCGCCACCGGCCCAACCGCGTTTCACGCCGTGCTGATGGACCTGCAGATGCCCGTCATGGGCGGCCTTGAAGCGACGCAGCTGATCCGCGCCGACCCGCGCTTCACGGAGCTGCCCATCATCGCCATGACGGCCCACGCCATGCACGCGGAACGCGAGCGCTGCATGGCCGCCGGCATGGTCGACCATGTGAGCAAGCCGCTGGAGCCGAACACCATGCTGCCGACCATCGCACGCTGGGCGCGGGCGCACACGGCGGCCAACATGGCGGCTGATTTGGGGGACCTGCCAGCCGCATCCACCACACCGCGCGACGCCGCCACTGCAGCGCCGGCCCTGCCCCCAGTCGCCCTGATTGCCCTGGACGCACTGGCCACCGTGCCCGGCCTGGACATTGGCGTCGGGCTGCGGCGCGTGGCGGGCAATCACAGGCTCTACCAGCGCCTGCTCGGCCAGTTCGCGCAGCACCATGCACAGGCGCCGCAAAGCCTGGCCTCGGCCCTCGCGCAGGGCGACCAGGAAACGGCGCTGCGGGTGGCGCACACCGTCAAAGGCGTGGCCGGCAACATCGGCCTGCTGCCGCTGGCCAGTGCCGCCGCCGCGCTCGAAGAGGTGCTGCGCCAGTGCCAGGACCCGGCCGGCGCACTGGCCCTCTTCGAGGCAGAAAACACCGGCGCCGTGACCGCGCTGCGCCGGGTGCTGCCCACCCCGGCGGACGGCATGGGCCTAGCCGACGAAGATGACGCCGCAGCGCCGGTCACGCCCGCGCAGGCCGCGTCGGATCTGGCGGCACTGGCCAGCTTGCTGGAAGAAAGCGACAGCCACGCCATCGACTTCCTCGAAAGCCATGCCGCCAGCCTGCGCGCAGCCATGGCGCCCGAGAGTTTCCTCGCACTGGCCTCGGCGGCACAGCAGTTCGACTTCGAACTGGCGCTGCGGACCCTGCGGGATGTGCCGGCGACATACACCACCAGTTGAAACCCGCACCGAGCGGCGATTTCACGGCTCGGCCAGAATCACGGCTGGCCGAGCCGGCCATCAACCTTCATCAGCACCATGACCCAAGCCCCGACCCTGACCATCGACATCGTCTCCGACGTCGTCTGCCCCTGGTGCTACATCGGCAAGCGCAAGCTCGAAGCCGCGCTCGCCCTGCCGGAGGCGGCCGACCTGCCGCCGGTGGTGATCCGCTGGCACCCGTTCCAGCTCAACCCCGACCTGCCTGCCGGCGGCATGCCGCGCAAGCAGTACCTGGAAGACAAATTCGGCGGACCCGAGCGTGCCGCCGCCATCTACGAACGCGTGCGCGCCGCCGGCCGCGCCGTGGGCCTGGCGCTCAACATCGACGGCATCGCGCACCAGGCCAACACCCTGGCCGCACACGCGCTGATTGCCTTCGCGCAACAGGGCGACCGTGACGGCAGCGACATGAAGGAGCGCCTGCTCAAAGCCTATTTCGTCGAGAACCGCAACATCGGCGAGACCGCGGTGCTGGTCGCCATCGCCACCGAAGCCGGCCTGGATGCGGACGCCGCGCGCGCCTTCATCACCAGCCCCGAGGAACGCGCGGCCGTCTCCGAGTCCGATGCACAGGCGCGCCAGCTCGGCGTGAGTGGCGTGCCGTTTTTCATCTTCAACCGCCAGCTCGCCGTGTCGGGCGCGCAAGACCCGGAAACCCTGCTCGCTGCGATGAAGCAGGCCGCGGCGGGTACGCCGGCGGACTGACGCACCGGCGCGCTGCTGGCCGACTGAACGCGCCAAGCGCCTACGCCGAAAAGCCTGCGGTCCTACACGGCCGAGCCAGCCCCCTTTTCTAGAATCGAGGCCAGTGCCGAAAAGTTAACAACAGGACTGGTCCATGGCCAACGACGAAATTCACGTGCTGGTGGTCGACGACTCGCAAGAAGCCGCCGCCAGCATGGCCGAATTGCTGGTCCTGGACGGCTATACCGTACGCACCGCTTCCGAGGGACGCCAGGCCCTGCAACTGGCGGCAGAGCAGGTGCCGCACTGTGTGATCCTCGACATCAACATGCCCGGCATGGACGGCTGCGAGCTGACGCAGGAATTGCGCGCCCGCTACGACAGCAGCATGGTCATCATCGCCATCACCGGCATGGGCGACAGGTCCGAACGCGTGGCCATGACCATCGCCCTGGCCGATCATTTCCTGCGCAGGCCCTTCGAGTCGTCGGTCATCCTCAGGCTGCTGCTGCCGACGCGGCCGGCAGTGGGTTGACCGTCTACCCGACACGCGCCGTCAAGTCTTCGGGCTGCAGTTGCTCCGTCACGGTGTCGATCAGGCAGCGCGCAAATGCCGCATTTAATGGATCGGGTTCCGGCTGCGCCAGGCTGATGAAGCCCAGCGTGTAGCCGATGCGTGGCCGAAAGGGCCGCCGCACGATGGCGGGATCGCAGCAGTAACTCGCCAGCAGCGCGTTGACGATCGACACCCCCATGCCCTGCGCCACGAAGCTGCAGGCCACCGCCACCGAATGGACCTCGGCGACGATGCGGGGCCGCGCACGCGTGCGCCGGAACGCCATGTCGATGTCCTCGCGCATTGCGCGTTGCCGCCCCAGCAGCACCATCGGAATTTGATCCAGGTCGGCGGGCGTCACGACCTCCAGCGCCGCCAGAGGATGCCCGCAGGGCAGCACACAAACCGCCTCGGTTTCCAGGCAAGGCTCGGCGTACAGCTCCGCATGCCGCGTGGGCAACAGCGCCAGCGCCAGGTCGGCCTCGCGGCTCAGCACCGCGCGCTCCGCGAAATCATAGGAGCCAGTGCTCACCTCCAGCGCCAGGTCGGGATGGTCCAGGGCAAAACGCTCGAACACACGCGGCATGATCTTGAGCGCCATGGTCTGGGAGACCACCACACGCAGCAGCCGGCGCCGGAAGCCGGCGATGCGCAGTTGCTGCGAAGACCGCGTGAAGCATTGCGCAAGTTCGACCAGCCGGTCCGCGTCCTGGCCCAGGGATTCCGCCTCGCGCGTGGCGATCAACCGACCACCCTTGCGTTCGAACAACACCATGCCCAGGCTGTCCTCGAACTGGCCCAGCAGCCTGCTGACCGCCGACTGCGAAAGTCCGAGCCGCTGAGCCGCCGCCGTGGTGGAGCCCGACAGCATCACCGCCTGGAAGGCTTCGAGCTGCTTGAAGTTCATTGCCTGTGTTTCCTGCTCCACCCTGGTACGGACGCCATGTTTCGCATTGTCCCATGCGACATCGTCATAGCGTTGCGCCCGGCCGGAGCGTTCTTCAAAATCGCCGCACCACCCCCCAACCCACCAAGAAACCACCATGCACAAACTCTTCCTTTCCTGCGCCGTGCTGGCGCTGTTCGCCTGCGCGAGCAATGCGGCGCTGGCCGGGGAATTCCCGGACCGGCCGGTGCGCATCATCGTGCCGTTTCCACCTGGCGCCGCGGCGGACGCCACGATGCGTGCAGTGGCCCTGAAGCTGGCCGACGAATGGAAGCAGCCGGTGGTCATCGACAACAAGGCCGGCCTGACCACGGGCACCATCGCAGCGGCGGCCGCGGCACCCGACGGCTACACCCTGCTGCTGGGCTCTTCCGCCACCATGGTGACCACGCCGATGACGATGGCCAAACCAACCTACACCGTGGCGCGCGACTTTGCACCCATCAGCCGCCTGGTCTCCTTGACACCGGTCCTGGTGGCGCATCCTTCGACGGGCGTCAAGTCGCTGCAGGAGATGATCGCCGCCGCGAAGAAACACCCCGGTGAACTCAACTACGCCTCCAGCGGCATCGGCACGCCCGGCCACCTGGTCATGGAGCAGCTGCAGTCGATGACGGGCATCCGCATGCTGCACGTGCCCTACAAAGGCGGTGCGCCCGTGGTCTCGGACCTGGTGGGCGGACAGGTACAGTTTGCGATGAACGCCCTGCCCAGCGTGCTCGAATTCATCAAGAGCGGCAAACTGGTGGCGGTGGCCGTGGGGCAGCAAAAGCGAAGCAAGGCACTGCCCCAGGTGCAGACCATTTCGGAGACGGTGCCGGGCTTCGACTTCACGATCTGGTATGGCCTTTTCGCCCCCGCTAAAACGCCGCCTGAGATCGTGGCCAGGATTGGCCGCGACCTGCGGCTCGCACTCGGTGATACCGATGTCGCCAGCAAGCTCCAGGCGCAGGGCAGCGACCCCGCCCCCTCCACGCCGCAGGAACTGCTTCAGCAGATACGCAGCGAAACCGAGCAGTGGCAGAAGATCATCCACGACCGCAACCTGCAGATCCAATGATGAACGCGACCCAGATGAGCCCGGCGGCAAAAGAACCTTCCCTGCACGGCGATGTGGTCACGCAAAGCGACACGATGGTGGCCATGCGCGACGGCGTGCACCTGGCCACCGACGTCCACCGCCCGGCACGCAACGGTGTTGCGCTGACGGAGCCATTCCCGGTGCTGATGGAGCGCACGCCGTACGGCAAGACGCACATCGCCCGGCGCGAACGCAGCCAACGCGAGCCTCAGGCCTTGCGCCGCGACGAGGTTGCCGCCTGCTTCGTCCGGCAAGGCTACATCGTGGTGATGCAGGACTGCCGAGGCCGCCATGGCTCCGAAGGACGATTCACGAAGTACCTGGGCGAGGCCAACGACGGGCACGACACCGTGGCCTGGATTCGCGAGCAGCCGTGGTGCGACGGCCGCGTCGGCACCTTCGGGCTGTCCTACGGGGCGCATACCCAGACCGCGCTGGCCACACAGCGGCCTGCCGGCTTGACGGCACTGTTTGTCGATTGCGGCGGCTTTGCCAATGCCTACCGCGGCGGCATCCGCCACGGCGGCGCCTTCGAACTCAAGCAGGGCACCTGGGCATTCAGGGAGGCGCGGGCCAACCTGTCCACCAGGGACGACCCGGTAGCCTCTGCCCGCATGGACGCGGAGAACATTGCCGACTGGTACCGCCGCCTGCCCTGGAAGCCCGGCCACTCGCCGCTTGCGGCGGTACCGGAATACGAGGACTACCTGTTTTCGCAATGGCAGCACGGCAACTTCGATGGCTATTGGCGCCAGCCCGAGTTGTATGCCGCCGGCCACTACGACGCCTTCGACAGCATCCCGGTGCTGCTCATGTGCGGCTGGTGGGACCCGTACGCCCAGACCACCACCGACAACTACGAAGGCATCTCGCGGCGCGAGAAGGGCATCGCCCGCTTGGTGCTGGGCCCCTGGACCCATGGCGAACGCAGCGTGACTTACGCTGGCGATGTGGACTTCGGCCCCACGGCCACACTCGACGGCAACCTTGCCGAAGACTATTTTTCCTTCCGGCGCGACTGGTTCGACCGCTGGTTCTTCGACCGCCACCCCGCCCCGGCGGACGACCCGGCGGTGCGCTACTTCCGCATGGGAGGTGGCAGCGGCCGGCGCAATGCCGACGGCCGCCTGGACCACGGTGGCCGCTGGCATGCCGCCGACGCCTGGCCCTTGCCCGGTACGGTGCTGCAGCCTTACTACCTGCGGGCCGATGGTTCGCTGGACCCGGAGACAACCGAGCCGCACGAGGCCGTGCTCGCCTTCGATTTCGACCCGGCACACCCGGTGCCCACCATCGGCGGCTCGATCACTTCCGGCGAACCCTTGATGACCGCCGGCGCCTACGACCAGCGTACGCATGACGGCATTTTCGGGGCCGAATCTCCCCACCTGCCGCTGGCGGCGCGGCGCGACGTGCTGGTGTTCCAGACCGCGCCACTGGCGCAAGACGTCGAGGTAACAGGCCCCATCAGCATCCGCCTATGGATTTCCTCGAGTGCACCGGACACCGACTTCACCGCCAAGCTGATCGATTGGCATCCGCCCAGCGCCGACTATCCGCAAGGCTACGCGATGAACATCACCGACGGCATCCTGCGCTGCCGGTACCGCCGCTCCTGGGAAGAGCCGACGCTGCTCGAAGACGGAGAGATCGCCGAGATCACGATCGAGCCCATGCCGACCTCCAACCTGTTCCTGAAGGGGCACCGCATCCGGCTGGACGTGTCGAGCAGCAACTTTCCGCGCTTCGACGTCAACCCCAATACGGGCGAGGCCGAAGGCCGGGGCCTGCGGCGGCAGAGCGCGGTCAACCGTGTCCACCTGTCGCCGCAGCGGCCCTCGCATGTGCTGTTGCCGCTGCAGCCCGCTCCCGGCGCACCACATACAGGCCGCTGCCGATGATGATCGCACCGCCGAGCAGCGTGGCGTGGTCGGGCACGGTCTGCCACAGCAGCCAGTCCAGCGCCACACCCCAGGCCAATGCCGTGTATTCAAACGGTGCCACCACCGCGGCCTGGCCGTGGCGAAAAGCCTGGGTGATGGCCAGCAGGCCGAAGAAGCCGGTGACGGCCAGCCCGGCCACGAGCGGCCAGTGCGCGGGCGCCACCGGCACCCACACCGGCCGCGCCATCAACCCGCCGGCAACGGCGACGAAGGCCGTGGTCCAGAACACCAGGCTCACGGTGGAATCGGTCCGGCTCAGCACCCGGCCGATGATGGCGGACAACGCATAACAACTGGCCGCCCCCAGCACGGCCAGCGCCCCCAGGCCGAGGAACGCCTCCTGGTCGGGCCGCATCGCCACCAGCACGCCGGCCAGCCCCACCGCCACCGCACCCCAGTGCGCGCCATGCACGCGTTCGCCCAGTACCACGGTGGACAGCGCGGTGATGAGCAGCGGCGCAATGAAGAAGATGGTGTAGGCCTCGGCCATCGGCAACGTCTTGAGCGCGTAGCTGAACAGGCTCAAGGTGGCGATGTTGGCCGCGCCGCGCAGCAGGTGCAGCGACCAGCGCACCCGCAACAGGCTCGCGGCCTGGCCGCGCCACCACACGTAGAGCGTGACCAGCGGCAAGGCGCCCAGCCCGCGCAGGGCCGCCACCTGGATGGCCGGGTAGCTGCCGGCCAGCGCCTTCATCAACGCGTCCATCAGCGAAAAGCAGCCCACGGCCACGAGCATGGCCATGATGCCGCGCAGGTTTTCCGGATTGGGCGCGTGCACCAGCTTCGGCAGTGGCCGCTTGGCTGGTTTGTCGCTGGTCTGGGGTGTGGAGGCGGCGGGTGTGAATGTCTGTTCTGGTTCAGGCAATCACGGCTCCTGCAGCAGGCTCCACAGGCGCCCTGGCGACAGCGGCATCTGCAGCTTCGTCGTCAACCCCGTGTGGCCGTTGCGGGCCAACGCGTCGGCCACGGCGTTGACCACGGTGGGCGCGGCACCGATGGTGCCGAGCTCGCCCACACCTTTCACGCCCAGCGGATTGTTCTTGCAGGGAATGCTGGTGTTCATCTCGGTCTTGAAGTCGGGCGACTGGTCGGCATGCGGCATGGCGTAGTCCATGAAACTCCCGCTCACCAACTGGCCGGTCTCGTTGTCGTAGACCAGGTGTTCACACAGTGCCTGGCCGATGCCCTGCACCGCGCCACCGTCGAGCTGGCCGCGCACCACCATCGGGTTGATGACCCGGCCCACGTCGTTCATCGAGGCATAAGCCACCACGTCGACCTGCCCGGTGGCCGGGTCGACCTCGACCTCGCTGATGTGGCAGCCGTTGGGCCAGGTGGGGCCGGCAACAGTGCTGGTCGAATCCATGAAGATGCGCTGCTCGGGCTGGCGGCCTGCCAGGTCGAACAGGCCGATCTGCAGGTCGGTGCCGGCCACGGTGAAGCGGCCTTCGGCGTACTGCAGATC
>Ga0307515_10003155_pt1 | contig 34874 bp, 27 predicted proteins | sample 17_EM_MG_FD_194513 | JGI IMG/M metagenome (GOLD analysis project Ga0307515, IMG submission 194513) | Populus trichocarpa ectomycorrhiza microbial communities from riparian zone in the Pacific Northwest, United States - 17_EM | ecosystem: Host-associated > Plants > Roots > Unclassified | place...
TGATCGGCTGGGACGACAGCTGCCCCGCTTTCTTCTGGCTCGCGGCGCAAGGCGGCTACGGCATCCAGAGCGCCGCCGGCGCCGCGGAGTTGGCCGCGTCGCTGCTGTGTGCTGAGCCGTTGCCGGCCGCACTGGCGCGGCACGGCGTCGACCCGCTGGCCTCGTCGCCTCATCGTTTGCGCTGAAAGGATCGCTCCATGATCAAACGCACCACCCTGCTGCTCGCGGCCGCACTCGCCTCGAGCGCAGCTGTCGCAGCCTTCCCCGACAAGCCGCTCACGCTCGTCGTGCCCTACCCGCCCGGCGGAGCCACCGACACGGTGGCGCGCATCGTCGCGAAGAGCATGGGACAGCGCCTCGGCAAGACGGTGGTCGTCGACAACAGGGCGGGTGCCGGCACCGCCATCGGCGCAGGCGCGGTCGCGCAGGCCGCGCCGGACGGCTACACGCTGCTGATCAGCTCGAACACCACCTTCACCGTCAACCCGGCATTGAAGAGCAAGCTGCCATATGACGCGCAGAAGAGCTTCGAATCGATCGGGCTCATCGGCACCTCGCCGCTGGTGCTGCTCGCCAATCCGGCGCTCCCGGCCAACAACGTCAAGGAGCTGGTCGCGATGGCGCGCGCCAAGCCGGGCACGCTGGCCTATGGCTCCTTCGGCAACGGCACGACATCGCACTTCGCGGGCGAGATGTTCAAGGTGGTGACGGGCACCGACATCCTGCACGTGCCGTACAAGGGCAGCGCACCGGCGATGACCGACCTCATCGGCGGCCAGGTGCAGCTCACGTTCGACACCAATGTCGCGGCCTTGCCGATGATCCAGTCGCACAAGGTGAAGGCGCTCGCCGTCACGTCGGCCAAGCGCTCGCCGTCGATGCCCAATGTGCCGACCGTGGCCGAGGCTGGTTATCCAGACTACGAGATGGTGCCCTGGATCACGATCGTCGCGCCGCGCGGCCTGCCCGCTCCGGTGCAGCAGGCGCTCGGCAAGGCGCTCGCCGACACGCTGGGCGACCCCGCCGTGCGTGGTGACCTCGAGAAGGCCGGCGTCGACGTCGGCTGGCAGCCGGGTTCGTTCTACGATGCCCGCGTCGCGAAGGAATTGCCGCTGCTGCGTGCCTATGTGCACAAGGCGAAGATTCCGACGGAGTGAACGAGGAAGCACCATGGCGCATGACCCCAGCTTGCCGGAAAAGTCCGGCGTCGAATTGCGGCGGCTCATCGGCAGCCGGCAGCTGTCGCCGGTGGAGCTGATGGACGCGTGCATCGCGCGCATCGAGGCGCTGAACCCCGCCGTCAACGCGATCGCCGCCACCGACTTCGAACGCGCACGGCAAAGCGCGCGCGCCGCCGAAGCCGACGTGGTGCGCGGCGTACCGCTCGGCCTGCTGCACGGCCTGCCGCTGGGCGTGAAGGACCTGCAAGACACTGCCGGCCTGCTCACGACCTACGGCAATGTCGGCCTGCGCGGCAACGTGCCCGCACGCAACAACACGCTGGTGGCACGGCTGCGCGCGGCCGGCGCCATCGTGACGGCCAAGACCAACGTGCCCGACATGGGCGCGGGCGCCAACACGCGTAACCCCGTGTGGGGCGCCACCGGCAACCCGTTCGACCCGTCGCTGAATGCGGGCGGCTCGTCGGGCGGCTCGGCCGCCGCGCTGGCGGTCGACATGCTGCCGATCGCCACGGGCTCGGACACCGGCGGCTCGCTGCGCATCCCGGCCGCGCTGTGCGGCGTCGTCGGCTTGCGGCCATCGCCGGGCCTCGTCGCGAACGACGCACGGCCGCTCGGCTGGTCGGTGATCTCGGTGCTCGGGCCGATGGGCCGCAGCGTGGAGGACACGGCGCTGCAGCTCGCGGCCAGCGTCGGCTTCGAGCCGCGCGACCCGTTGTCCTATCCCGAGCACGGCACGTCGTTCTGGCCGCTCGCCCACACCGACCTGTCCACCTTGCGCATCGGCTACACCGAAGACTTCGGCCTGTGCATCGTCGACCCCGAGGTGCGCCGCACCTTCCGCGACCGCGTCGAGGCGATTCGCCCGTGGGTCGCAGCCTGCGAGCCGGTCGACCTGCAGCTCGGCGACGCCGACCGCGCCTTCGACACGCTGCGCGCCGAGAGCTTTGTCGCGGCATTCGCCGACACCTACCGCACCGCGCCCGAGACCCTGGGGCCCAACGTGCGCGCCAACCTCGAGATGGCCGCCGCCATCACGCTCGCCGATCGCGCCTGGGCGCACCTGGAGCAAACGCGCATTGCCCGCAGCTTCGCGCAGGCCTTCGAGCGCTTCGATCTGATCATCGCGCCGACCACGCCGGTGACACCGTTCCCATGGACCGAGCTGTACGCCGAGCGCATCGACGGCCAGGCGATGCGCAACTACTACCACTGGCTGGCGCTGACCTACGTCGTCACGCTCGCCACCAACCCGGCCTTGTCGCTGCCGTGCGGGCGCGACGAGCACGGCATGCCGTTCGGGCTGCAGCTGATCGGCCGCCTGCGGGGGGACGCGGCGCTGCTGTCGGCCGCCCGGGCGCTCGAGCAGGCGCTGTCCGCGTCACCGGTGTGGTGTCGTCCGCGGCCCAACGTCGACACGCTGCGTGCCGCGCGCCCGGAGCTCAAGGCCATCGTGACGCATCCGCCGCAGCCGGGGCGCGATGCGACCGCGCGCGAAGGGCGAACCGGCGTTTGAGGCGCGGGTCAGACGTCGAGCGTGTAGACCTCGGCGGCGCCACGTTCGGCCGCGCTGTGGCCTTCGAGTGCGCGGTCCCATTCGGGGCCGTCGGCACCCTTGGTCGGCACGAGCCCTGCCGTCATCTGGACGGCCTCTTCGGTCGCGGCATCGAACTCGGCGACCAGCTCGCGCGTTTCAAGGAACAGGCGCGCCACGGCAAAGCCCCCGGAGTCGAGCACGACGAGGTAGCGCGCAGGTTGACGATGCGCTGTCTGGGTATGCGCGCGCGGTGACTCGCTTCCGAAGCCTTGGCTCATCTTGCTATGTTGCCACGCACAACCATCACTAGTCGAGCGCGACGGACGCTGCAGTCACTTGCTGGCGCATCGGCAAGGTCACGCGGAACGTGGTGCCCCGCCCCACGACGCTCTCCACGCCGATGCGGCCCTGGTGCTTTTGCACGATGCCATACGACAGCGACAGCCCCAGGCCGGTGCCCTTGCCGATCGGCTTGGTCGTGAAGAAGGGTTCGAAGACGCGCTTGAGCGTGTCCGGCGGCATGCCCGAGCCGGTGTCGGCCACCTCGAGCCACACCTGCTCGGCCTCGGCGCCGGTGCGGATCGTGATGCGGCCACGCTGCTCGCCCATCGCATGCGCAGCGTTGACCACCAGGTTCATCACCACCTGGTTGATCTGCGACGGCAGGCACTCGACGTCGGGGATCTCCCCGTATTCCTTGACCACGTCGGCCTTGTACTTGATCTCGCCGGCCACCACGTTCAGCGTCGAGTCGATGCCCTGGTGCAGGTTGGCCCACTGAAAGTCCTGCGTCGAATCCACGTGCGAGAAGTCTTTCAGGTCCTGCACGATCTGGCGCACCCGCGCGATGCCCTGCCTGGACTCGCGCATCAGCACCGGGATGTCTTCCTTCAGAAACGCCAGCTCGAGCCGCTCGCGCAGCGCCCGCAGCCTGGCCGCCACATCGGCCGCGCCCACGCTGGGCTCGGCGTCCTCGTAGGCAGCCAGCATCTCGAACACTTGCGCGAGGTAGCCCTCCAGCGTGCCGAAGTTCGAGAAGACATAACCGATCGGGTTGTTGATCTCGTGCGCCACGCCCGCGGCGAGCTGGCCGATCGATGCGAGCTTCTCGGACTGCACCAAGTGCCCTTCGATGGCTTTGCGCTCGGCGATCTCGGCTTGCAGTGCTTCGTTCGTGCGGGTGATCTGCCGGGTGCGTTCGCGCACCGCGTCTTCGAGCGCCGTGAGCTGCGCCGTCGCCTGCTCCGTCGCGTTCCACTTGGCCGTCAGCGTGCGCGCAAGCTGATGGACCTCGATGGCGTCGAACGGCTTCTTCAGGATCAGCAGCCGATCGCGTACGTCCAGCCGCGCAAGCACCTCGTCCCACGAGGTGTCGGAGTACGCGGTACAGATCACGACCTGCAGCCGCGGGTCGGCCTGCCACAGGTGCTCGATGGTCTCCACACCGTCCCAGCCGGGCGGCATGCGCATGTCGACGAAGGCCAGTGCGTAGGGCAAACCGGCCTCGAGCGATGCCTGCAACTTGGCCAGGGCCTCCCGTCCCTGGTAGGCCGAGTCGACCTCGAACGCGGGCGTGCTCGCCGCGGCCTTCGGCTCGTCGCCGAACAGCGCTGCCTCGACCGATTCGAGCTCGGCGTGTTCCGGCGCCTGCAGCAACAGGATCTTGCGGAAGTCCTCGTGAATGGCCGGCATGTCGTCGACCAGCAGGATGCGCCGGTTCTGGGCGGCGGTCATCGCGGACCCTTCGTCGCATCGATCGGAACTTCGAGCGTGAAGGTGGCGCCATGGCCGAGCCCGTCGCTGTGCGCGGTGAGCGAGCCGCCCATCTCTTGAGCTGCCAGCACACAGCTGTGCAGACCAAAGCCGTGGCCGTTCTTGCGGGTCGTGAAGCCATGCGCGAAGACGCGAATCAGGTTCTCCGGCGCGATCCCTTCGCCGTTGTCGGCGACCGTGATGCGCAAGACACGCCCAGCCTCGACATCCGCAAGCTCAGCGCCGAACGTGATGTATTGGTTTGGGTTGGGCGTGTGGTTCATCGCGTGCTTGGCGTTGCTGATCAGGTTCACGAGGATCTGGAGCAGGCGATGCCGGTCCAGCGGCAGGGCCGGCAACTCGGCGAGGTTCTTCACGATGCCCACCTTGTGGCGCGACAGCGCTTCGGCGTTCATGCGCAGCGCATCGTCCAGCAGTTCGTCGAACCTCAGGGATTCGACGACGCGCGATACACCGGCATACGACTGCTGGATCGCGACGACTTCCTTGATGTGCTCGATGCTCTTGCCGAGCACGCCGAGTTCCCTGACCATGATCTCGTGTTCACTTTCGAGTGCCAGCGCCAGCTCGCGCAAGTAGCCCGGCAGCAGCTTGCCCTTGGCGTCGCTGGTGAGGAATTCGCCCAGATCGTCGGCATGCGCGTCCATCAACTGCACCGCCCGCGCCAGGCCCTTGACCTTGGAGGCTCGCAACCGGGCACTGACCAGATCGGCAGACACGTTGACGCTGTTGAGCACATTGCCCACGTTGTGCAGCACATTCGTGGCGATCTCGGCCATGCCGGCCACGCGCGAGGCTTCGAGCAATTGCGCATGCACGTCGGCGATCCGGCGCTCGGCATGCTTGAGTTCGGAGATGTCCTTGGTGATGCCGAAGGTCCCGATGATGTCGCCGTTGCGATTGCGAAGCGGCATCTTGGTCGTCAGCGCCCAGGTATCTGGCCGCCCGTTTATCCAGGTTTCCTTTTCGACCTTGCCGATCATCGGCAGGCCGGTTCGAATGATTTCCTGTTCGTCTTCGAATGCGGGGCGCGCGTGTTCCTCAGAGAAGAGATCGAAGTCGGACTTGCCCACCAGCCCGCCGGGCGACTTCACCCCGAATTGGATGGCCTGGGCGGCGAGGCCGGCGCTGCACTTGATGAAGCGGGATTGCTTGTCCTTGAAGTAGATGTTGTCCGGCGAATTGTCCAGCAGCGCCCGCAGCAGGTCGTGGTCGTCGGCCAGGATGTCGTCGGCTTGCTTGCGCCCGGCAATGTCGAGCAAGACGACTTCGGCAGCGCCGGCTCCGGCATCGAGTGCGTCATTCTCGCGAGAGTTTGTCTGCTCGACGAGGTGTTCGATTTTCTGCAGCATGGGCTCTCCGAGCGATCCGGGGCCCTACATTCACACCCCCGCCGGCATTATTTCGACCCACCCGGAAGATTCTGAAGCGCATCCGTCAAAGATGTCGCATCGATGCGCCGAAAGGCACGCGAGACGACGAAAGCCCCGACAGAGCCGTGTCAAGCGCTCGTGCGGGCCACCGGTGCGGCTTGCGTCGGCGCCGTCTGTGTGGCGTGGGCCGTGTCGGACGCATCGAGGCCTTGCATCGAACCGAATCGCTTGGCGTACACCCAGGTGAACTCGGCGCCGAGCAGGAAGATCTGCGACGAGTAATACACCCAGATCAGGATGACCGCGATCGAGCCGGCAGCGCCGAATCCCGAGGCAATGCCGCTCTTGCCGATGTACAGGCCGATCAGGAAGCGGCCGATGTTGAACAGCAGCGACGTGGTCGCGGCGCCGAGCCACACGTCATGCCAGTGCACGGCGACGCGCGGCATGATCTTGTAGATCATCGCGAACACGACGGTGGTCATGCCGAAGCCGATGAGCACATTGACGGCCTGCAGCAGCACTTCCCAGTCGGCAAAGAAGCCGCTCCACCACTTGCCGAGCGCCGAGATCGCGGCGCTCAGCACCAGCGACACCATCAGCAGGAACGCGGTGCCGAGGATCATCCCGAACGACAGCAGGCGCGAACGGACCAGTCCCCACACGCCTCTGGACCGATCGCGCGCCGGTGCGCGCCAGATGCGGTCGAGCGCGTTCTGCAGTTCGCCGAAGACCGAGGTCGCACCGACCAACAGGACGACCAGGCCGATGACAGTCGAGGCGACCCCGTGCGACGGCTTGCTGAGACTGCTCAGCGCTGCCTCGATCGCGGCCGCCGATGCGTCGCCCAGCAGGCCGCGCAGTTGGCCAAACACTTCACCGCGTGCGACCTCCCGGTCGAACACGAGGCCCGCGATCGAGATCACGATCAGCAGCAGCGGCGCCATCGAGAACACGCTGTAGTACGACAGCGCCGCGCCCATGCTGGGCGCATAGTCGTCGATCCACGCGGTGACGGCGTCCTTGGACAGCTGCCACCACGCGGCGAGCGAATGAGGCGACCGGTGTTTCGCGTTCGCGGCAAGCATGGCCCACCGGCATCAGTGGCCTAGTCCACGTTCCGGCCCGTGATCAGCTGGTACACGACTGCGATGACAGCCAGGATCAGAAGAAGATGCAACAGGCCGCCGGCGGTGAATGAAGTCACCAGCCCGAGCACCCAAAGAACAAGCAAGATCAAGGCGATGGTGTAAAGCATGGTCGTCTCCTGGATATTTGCAGAGCCACAGCGTTGCCGACACGCGTGCTCCCGACCATCGGCAGAGCAGCCTATCCAGCGTAGGAGAGGTACTACCGGGTTCAGCGCTTCCAGAAGCGCGGGGCATCGGCGACCCGCTTCAGTGCCGTGTGCGCCGCCCGCGCGGTGGTGTCGAGATGCGCCTGGAGGTAGCCGGCGGCAAAGAGCGAGTTGGGGTCCTGCTCGGCATCCTTGCGGAAGTTCTCCAGGGCCACCGCCACGTCGTTGTGGGTGCCGAGCGCGTCCTGTGCAGGGCCGAGGTGGCGCAGGTAGCGCCGCGCGTCCTTGCCTTCCCACAGCGGCTCGACGAACTCCGACAAGTAGCGCAGCCGCTTCAGGCGCTTGCGCACCCGGTGCTGCTCTTCGCGGGGCAGCGCCTCGAATCGCTTGCCGCCCTGCACGACCTGCTTGTGCAACCTGGCCAGCCGCTCGCGCACATGCGCCAGCGCTTGCGTATGCGACACGACCGGGCTGCCGCTCGCCTCTTCATGCAGGGCAAACGCCAACAGCTCGATGAGCGTGGACTGGAACGTCGCATCACGCACGGTCGCGCCCGGATCGACCTTGACCGCCGGCGCCTGCCATTCGAGCTTGGGTGCGCCCGCCTGCTCGAGCAGAGGCCGCACGGCGCGGGCGACTGTCTCGTTGTCGCGCACCTCGCCCAGGCGTGCAAAGGTCTCGGAGAGCGGTTCGTCCCACGCCGTATTGACGCCTTGGCCCAGCGGCCCCACTTCGCGCAGCGCGGTGCGCAGCCGGCGCAGGCCGACGCGCGTCTGATGGACGTGCTCCTCGTCAATGCTGCCCGACGCCAGCTCGCTCGCGTTGGCCAGCACATGATCGAGAGCGGACCGCATCATGGCGCGCAGCATCTGCGCGCCGTTCATGTGATGGCCCAATGCCGGCACGCCCGCCTTGACCGCCGGCCCATGCGCCTGCTCGTTCGCGAGCAGCGCGCCGCGCCGGGCCTTCGACAAAGTGTTGAGCCACAAACCACCATGAGCGCGCCACGCCTTGGCGAGCGCAAACAGCACCTGGCTGTCACCGGATTTGTGCTCGAGTTCCAGCTCGCAGATCGGTGCCGACCGGTCTCCCATCCGGATCACGCCCTGGTCGAACGCGGCCTCTATCACCGCGCCCGGTAGCTGCAACATGCAGGCTCGACGTGAGACATCGGTGACGAAGCGCTCCACCAGATCGGTGCCGCCATCCGCCAGCGCCTTGTGCAAGGCCGCGCCGGCCTCGGTGCCGTCGTGCCGCGCCAGCTCCAGCCGCGGTTGCGACCCGGATGGCACACGCAGCGGCACGTTGTGCTCGAAGCGACGCACGGCGCTGTCGCCCTCGGCCTTGAGCGTCTGCACCCATTGGCGGCCTTCCCGGCGCAGGCGCAGCGACAGCCCACGCCGAGCGAGCAGTTCGTCGGCCGTGTCGAAGTAATGCGCGATCATGCGCGTCGAGCGAGCGCCATGTCTTTGCAGTTCCAACCGCAGCGACGGCACCGTGCCTTCGGGTACCTGGAACTTGAGCTCGAGTTCGCTGGTCATCGCGCCCCCCGCCTAGCGGCCTTCCTTCAAAAATCGGTCATAGGCTTGCTCCGAGACTTCGTCTGCAGGAAACATCGACTCGAGTCGAAGCTCCTGGGCCGCGGCGGTCTGCGGCGCGCCAACCGTCGTCACCATGGAGAAAAGGGACAGTGCGAAGCCATCCTTGACGAAGGTCATCGGGACCAACAGCGCCGAGGTGGCAGTGTCCACAAGCAGGGACCTCGTGTTCTTCCAGCCGGGTTCGATGCCCGGATAAGCCAGCAGTTCAGCCAGGAGCGCTTTCGTCTTGAGGTCGGCGACGCGTTCCGTCGACTCGCGATGAACGCGCTGGATCAAACTCTTTCCCACGTCGTCCCAGTTCGCAATGAACGGGCGCATGCCCTCGGGATCGAACATCAGGTGCAACAGATTTCGTGGTGTGCCGCGGCGCGACAGATCGACGAAACGGTTGAAGAAGCCAGTCGCCGCATCGTTGGCCATCAGCACGCTCCAGTGGCGGTCCATCACGACGGCCGGAAAGGGCTCGTGCTGCTTCAGCATGCGTCGCAGCGCCTTCTCGATGCTCTGCATCTCGGCCGCATTCCACGGCGACTCCGAGTACAGCGGCGCGAACCCGGCGGCGAGCAACAAGGCATTGCGCTCGCGCAGCGGCACCTCGAGCGCCTGGGCAATCTGCAGCAGCGTCTGACGGCCGGGCGCACTGCGACCGCTCTCGATGAAGCTGATGTGCCGCTGCGATATCCCGGCGTCCAGCGCCAGATCGAGCTGGCTGCGGCCGCGAACGTCGCGCCATTGGCGCAGCAGCTGGCCCACATCGCTGGCCTCACGTCGAGCGGTGGAACTTGAAGAGGTCATGACGGACGCGCGCAGCGGTGTCTGAGGGGGTTCCTGGGCCGACAGCTTATCGCGCGCGGCGCACGATTCAACGACATGGCAGGTCATGACGCCGAGCGTTTGACTACCTCGCATGTAATTGCCGGGCGCTGCAGCGCTGCCTAATCTTCATTCATGCGAACACAGGTCGTTCGCGAACACGAAAGGCAGCGTCATGTCGAACTTCGCTATCCACTCCATCCAGTCTGCGCCAGACGGCTCGAAGGCGTCTCTTCGCGCCCTCGAAGAGGTATTCGGCTTCGTGCCGAACATCGCAGGCGCCATGGCGGAATCGCCGGTGCTGCTCAAGGGCTTCATCGGCTTGTTCCAGAACGTCCACTCAGGCACATTCACCGAAGCCGAGATCCAGGTCCTGCTATTGACCAACGCGGTGACCAACCGCTGCTCTTGGGCCGTCGCGTTTCACACGCACCTGGCATTGAAGCAAGGCGTGGCTGAAGCCGATGTAGAGGCCATCCGAGCGCGTCGAATCCCGGCAAACGCCAGATACGGTGGTCTGGCCACAGCAGCAAGAGCCTTGATCGAGCATCGCGGCTCAGTCGATGCTGCGGATTTGACCCCGTTCTTCGCGGCCGGGTACAGCGCAGCTCAACTCATCGAAGCCATTGGCGTCGTCGCGGCATCGACCATCACGAACTATGTCGGCAACGTGGCGCGTCCTCCGCTGGAGGACTCGTTTCAGGCGAATGCTTGGCGCTGAGTCGCTTTGGCCATCTCCCGCGATCCCATGCTATGAGGCGGCTCCTTTCGGTTGGAGCGGCTTGCCAGCCACCCGCCAGGCTTCGATGCCGCCGGTGAGATAGCGCACGTCGAAGCCGCGTGCGCGCAGCGACAACGCCGTCGAGCGGCCGATGTCCAGCCCTTTGAGGCAGTACACGAACACAGGCTTGGCGGCGTCGATCTCGCCGCTCCACTGATCGACTTGTGCCGGGTCGCACCAAGTGGCGCCGGCGACCATGTCGTTGGCCGCAGCGAAATCCTCCGCGCGCCGCACATCGATCACGCGCTGCGTGTCGTTGTCGAGGGCAGCAATGCCGACGCCGAGCGGCACCGCATCACCCGCCACGGCCGCGCCATAGCGGCGGTACACGGCATCCCAACGGATGTTCTTCATGAAGGCATCGACGTAGGCGGCGGCCTTGGCACCGAAGTCCATGTGGTACGCGTGCTCGTACATGTCGAGCGCGAGCACTGGTGTCGCGCCGGCCAGCAGGTTCGTGTGGTCGGCCGCCCAGTGGTTGATGAGCCGCCCTTCGCGTGACGACCAGGCGAGGATCGCCCAGCCCGAGCCGCCGCCCATCGCCTTGGCCAACGCGGTGAACTCGGCACGCCAGCGGTCGACCGAACCGAAGTCGCGCGTCAATGCGACCGAGAACCCGTTCGATGGCAGCACGCCGTCGCCGCCGAGCGCGTCGAAGTACAACTCGTGCAGGTAGGCCGAGTTGGCAGCGACGAGCTCTTCGCGCTTCAAGCCGTTGATGACGAAGACCGGCGCGTTGCTCCAGTCGAGTTCGCCCAGGTGCTTGCGGATTGCACCGAGCCGCTTCACGGCACCGGCATAGTTGTTCTCATAGTGGCTGGCGATGAGCTTCTGCGACAGGCCATCGAGCTTGCTCAGGTCGAGCGTCAGCGGTTTCATTTGCAGGTCCACGGTGTTCTCCTTCGGGTGATGTTCAGGTGTGGGTCATCAAAGGGTGCAGCACCAAGCCCAGTAGGGCGGCGACGACCACGACGATCGGTTCGGGGAGCTTCTTGAAGCGCCACAGCACGCCGACCGTGACGAGCGCCAGTGCGACAGTGACCCAGTCGGTGATGGAGCGTTGGCCGATGACGATCACGGCCCCGGTGATCGCGCCGATCGCAGCGGCCGTGACTCCGTCGACGAAGGCGACGATGCCCGGCCGCTTCCCGTGCTTCTTGAAGTACGGGGCCGGCAGGATGGTGAACAGATAGCAAGGCACGAAGGTCCCGGCCGCAGCGACCACGGCACCCCAGAACCCCGCGACGAGGTAGCCGATGAAGCCGGTCGTGATGACCACCGGGCCGGGGGTGATCATCGCTACCGCCACGGCATCGACGAACTGCCGGTCGCTGAGCCAGTGGTACTCCTGGACCACGCCGCCATAGAGAAACGGCACGATCGCCAGGCCGCTGCCGAACACGAAGCTACCGGCATACGCGAAATACGCTCCGATCTGGCCGAGCTTGTGCCAGTCGATGGCGTCGACCGCGAAGAAGGCAACGAGCGGCGCCGCAAAGCTGTTCGCTGTCCCGCCGAACCACCACTTCGGTGGTGCCCGCACCAGCCAGACCAGCACGCCCGCGCCGAGAAAAATCCAGACGATCTCAGACTTGGTGATGACCGTCACCGCGGCGCTGACGAGGAAGATCGCCCACAGCAGCTTGTCCTTGCCAACGTTCTTCGTGGTGAGCTTGTAGGCGCTCATCGCGATGATGCCGATCACCGCCGCGCCGACGCCGTAGAACACCGCCTGCATCCAGCCAATACCGCCGTAGGCACGGTAGACCGCGCCGATGGCGACGACCATCGCAAATGACGGCAGCACGAAGGCCAGGCCGACCAGCGTCGCACCGCGCACGCGGTAGTGCACGTAACCGAGGTAGATGGCGAGCTGCGCCGCCAACGGGCCCGGCATCAGCTGCGCCAGCGCCATGCCCTCCTTGTAGTCGCTCTCCGAGATCCAGCGCCGCTTCTCGATCAGATCGCGGTACATGTAGCCGACCAGCGCGACCGGGCCGCCGAAGCCCCAGGTGCCCAGCGCGAGCATGTAGCGCACGAGTTGCCACAGAGAGTAGCCGGAGTGGGCGGGTGTCGGAGATAACTCCGCCACGGCGCTCGTGTCATTCATCGTGTGTTTCCCTTGTCATTGCCACGTTGGGCCTCGCGCTGGAAGTGCGCGTACAGCGAATCCAGCACCGTACTCATCTCGGCGAGCAGCGCGTCGTCGTCGGTCAAGCGCTCGCGGGCGCCAGCCATCACGGCCTCGAAGCCCTTCGCCTCGGGGACAGGTTCGCCGCCGATGTCCAGCGTGTGCACGATGGTCGCCAGGCGCACCAGCGCCAGGTCTTCTTCAAGCCCGAAGCTGGCCATCAGCGTCTCGAACGTGACGCGGTCGCCGATGTGCGTGAAGGTGGCCCCATCGAAGTCGAAACCGAGTGCACTCTTCGGGCAGTCCGAGGGTTTGGCCAACCAGCGAAATCGCGCGTCGTTGTCAATGAAGCGTCGAATCAGCCACGCGCTAGCGACGCGATCGATCCACAGGCGGCGACGTGTGGCCCAGGTCCGGCCCTGGTACTTGCTGCCATCGAGTCGCGGAATCTGGCCTCGGGTCTCGTGCGGTTCGTCCGGCGACAACACGCTCTCGATGCGCTTGCTGACGTCCGTCCAGGCCGCCTCGGCCTCTGCGCTAGCGTCGCCGGGAAAGAAATCGATCGCCCGCACAGCGTCGAAGTCGCGCTGCAGCTTTCGTTGTAGTCGCGCGAGCTCGGACGCCGCCAATGACGCGAGGCTGCGGTTCGCTTCCTTCCACGCCTTACGCAGCTCGGTGTAGTCCTCGCTGCGTTCGAACAGCTGGCGGTAGGTCGCGGCCTCGCCTGCAGATCGAGCTTGCACGACCATCAGCCAGGCGCTGCCGCCTTCCCGGGTGCACTCTTCGGCGAGTTCCTCCAGCGCTTGCTCGTGATCGGCCAGCGCGGGCAGCAGGTACGCACCATCGCGCAGTGCCATGCAACCCAGGGCCTTGAGTGCCCGCCAAATGCGCATGCGCCCCGTGGCGCTGGACGTTGGGAGCGAGACGACGAGCAGAAGCCACGAGGGGATTGAGATGAACATGTAGAGAATCATACATTGATGTAGAGTAAGCGATATGAATTCATTCACATCGCCGACAAAGACGCGGCCTAACGTCAGCGCACTTCCCTTGCTGATGGCCCGGGGACTGCGCGCGTTCGCGGACGGCTACATGGCCTTGCTGCTGCCGGCGTATCTGCTCTCGATCGGGTTGGGCACGCTGGAGGTCGGCATCGTCAGCACCGCGACGATGCTGGGGTCGGCGCTGGCCACGCTCGCGGTTGGCGCTTGGGGACATCGCTTCACTTCGCGCCGGCTGCTGCGTGGCGCTGCGTTGTTGATGCTGGCGACGGGCTTGGGATTCGCGGGTCTGGCGTCGTTCTGGCCTCTGCTGATCGTTGCCTTCGTGGGCACGCTCAATCCCAGCTCGGGTGATGTGAGCGTGTTCCTGCCGCTGGAGCACGCGCGCCTTGCCACGTGCGCCCAAGGCGCCGCACGCACCACACTGTTTGCGCGCTACAGCGTCATCGGGGCCTTGTGTGCGTCGCTCGGCGCGCTCGCTGCCGCGGTGCCGGACTGGCTGGTTCGAGAGGCCGGGGTCGCGCGGCTCGACGCGCTGCGCGGCATGTTCCTCGTCTATGGCGCACTCGGCCTGACGGTGTTCTGGCTCTACCGCCGCCTGCCGTCGAGCGAGACAGGCCGGGACGACTCGCTGCCGACCGCTGCACTCGGCCCGTCGCGCAGCATCGTCGTGCGATTGGCCGCGCTCTTCAGCGTCGACGCGTTTGCCGGTGGCTTGGTCGTCAACGCGCTGCTGTCGCTGTGGCTGCTGCAGCGATTCGGGTTGTCGCTCGCGCAAGCCGGTGTGTTCTTCTTCTGGGCCGGCGTACTCAGCGCCGCGTCCCAGCTTGCAGCGCCGCTGGTCGCTCGGCGCATCGGGTTGCTGAACACGATGGTGTTCACGCACATCCCGGCCAATGTCTGCCTGGTGCTGGCCGCGCTCGCGCCCAGCCTGCCGATGGCGCTCGGGCTGCTGTTCGTGCGCAGCGCCTTGTCACAGATGGATGTGCCGACGCGCACGGCCTACGTGATGGCCGTGGTCACGCCGGCAGAGCGCGCTGCGGCGGCCAGCTTCACGGCCGTGCCGCGCAGTCTCGCGGCCGCGCTGAGCCCGACGCTGAGCGGCGCACTGTTCGCCGCCGGGTGGATTGCATTGCCGCTGATCGGCTGCGGCGTGCTGAAGATCGCCTATGACCTCGCACTGTGGCGCGCGATGCGGCTGAATCGGATCGAGGAACAATGAAAAAAGCCCCCGACTCCACACGGAGCCGAGGGCTTGTATTTGGTAGGCGCGATTGGACTCGAACCAACGACCCCCACCATGTCAAGGTGGTGCTCTAACCAGCTGAGCTACGCGCCTGCGAAGCCTTAGATTATAGCTGTATTTCGGGCGCTCACTTTCGACGCACCGAGCGCACGCCGTTGATGCGTGCGGCCAGCCCCAGCACGTGGGCCAGGCGGGCCGCGTCCATCACCTCGATCGTGAAGGTCATCCAGGCGGTGCCGCCCGTCGAGTCCTTGACGCTTTGGGTCTTCACGCCCGTGACGTTCATCTTCTCTTTCGCGAACAGCTCGGAGATGTCGCGCAGCAGCCCTTGCCGGTCCGTCGCCTCGACCATCACGTCGACCGGGTACAGCGCCGGCTTGTCGCCGCGCGGCGCGCCCCAGGCCACCGCGATGACGCGCTCCGGCGCTTGCGCGGCCATTTGCTGAAAGTTGCGGCACACCGCGCGGTGCACGGCTACGCCCTTGCCGCGCGTCACGTAGCCGCCGATCGGGTCCGGCGGCGCGGGGCGGCAGCAACGCGCCAGGCTCGTCATCAGCGACTCGACGCCGACCACCAGCACGCCGCCCTTTGGCGATGGCGCCTCGGTGTTGCTGCGGCGCTGTGCAAACAGTTCGTCCGGCGACGGCGCGGGCTCGGCCGGCCGCAGCAAGGTCTCGATCGTGCGCAGCGAAAACTCGTCCTTGCCGACAACCTCGAACAGCGCATCGGCGTTGCGAAAACCGAGCTGCGCCGCGAGATCGTCGAGCTTCATCGCGGTCTTGCCCTCGCGCTGCAAGAGCTTCTCGACCGCCTCGCGGCCGCGCGCGACCGTCGCGCTTTGCGCCAGCGCGTTGAACCACGCGCGCACCTTGGCCTTGGAGCGCGGCGAACGCAGGTAGCCGAGCTCGGCGTTGAGCCAGTCGAGCGACGGGCCGCCCTCCTTCGCGGCCGTGATCTCGACCGTCTGGCCGCTCTTCAGCGCGGTGTTCAGCGGCACCATTGCCCCGTCGATCTTGGCGCCGCGGCAGCGGTGGCCGAGGTCGGTGTGCACCGCGTACGCGAAGTCGATCGGCGTCGCGCCGGCGGTCAGCTCGACCACGGTGGCGGCAGGCGTGAAGACGTAGATGCGGTCTTCGATGACGGCCGCTGCGTCGCTGCTCGCCGATCCGTTCGCCTGCGCGACCGTGTCGCGCTCCCACTCGAGCAGCTGGCGCAGCACCGCCTTGCGCGCCTCGGCGATGCGAGCCTGGCTGTCGGCATCGGCGCTGACCCCGGCGTAGCCTTTCGCGCCTGCGTCCTTGTAGGCCCAGTGCGCGGCCACGCCGTGCTCGGCGTGCTCGTGCATCGCCTGGGTACGGATCTGCACCTCGACCGCCCTGCCGGCCTCGTCGAGCACGACGGTGTGCAGCGACTGGTAGCCGTTCGGCTTGGGCCGCTCGATGTAGTCGTCGAACTCGCCCGCGACGGCGCGAAACAGCTCGTGCACGCGCCCGAGCACCGCATAGCAGCCGGGCACGTCGGGCACGATCACGCGCACCGCGCGCACGTCGAGCACCTGCGCAAAATCGAGCGCCTTGCCCTGCATCTTCTTCCAGATGCTGTACAGATGCTTGGGCCGGCCTTGCACTTCGGCGCGCAGGCCGCGCGCCTTCAGGTCGTCGGCGAGCCGCCGCCGAAACGCCTCGACGCGCTGCTCGCGCTCGACGCGTCGCTCGTCGAGCAGCCTGGCCACGCGCTGGTACTGCTCGGGCTCGAGAAAGCGGAACGACAGATCCTCGAGCTCCCACTTGATCTGCCAAATACCGAGCCGGTTCGCGAGCGGCGCAAACACCTGCAGCGACTCGGCCGCCAGCGCGCTCGGGCACGGCAGCTTGTGCGCCGCGAAGAAGCGCAGCGTCTGCAGGCGCGACGCCAGCCGCAGCAGCACGACGCGCAGATCACGCGAGAACGCGAGCAGCATCTTGCGCACGCGCTCGGTCTGCTGCGCGCGTTGCTCGGCGCCGAGCTGCGCCTCGCGCGCCGCGCGCTGCAGCTGCACCAGCTTGCGCGTGTTCACGACCAGGCTCGCATACGACGGGCCGAAGCGCTTCGCAACGACCTCTTCGGGCTTGTTCAGGTAGTCGCCCGCGTACACCAGATAGGCCGCCGCGCGCATCGCGGGCGAGGCGCCGATGCCTTGCAGGATCGCCGCGACCGCGTCCGCATGGGCGAGCGCGTCCTCGCCGGTGTCGAGCAATTCGCCGTCGAGCAAAGGCTCGGAGAAGGCCCGCGCACGCACCAGCAGCGCGACCTCGTCAGCGGCACCGGGACTCTCATCGAGCAATTGAACGATGGCCGACGCGGCCGGGCCGGCGTCTCCGAGGCTGGTCTTCACGACAACAGAAACTCCCGCACCGCGCGGACCTGCTCATCGGCCACCAGCATGGGCGCGTGGCCGACGCCGGCGAACTCGCGCAGTTGCGCCTTCGGGCCGCGCTGCGTCATGGCCTGCGCGGTCTCGCGCGTCAGCAGGTCGGAGTCGGCACCGCGCAGCAGCAGCGTCGGGCAACTGACCGCGTCGTAGGCGAACCAGGTCATCGCCTCGGCACCGGCCAGCATTTCCGGTGTCAGCGCCTTGAACGGCACGGCGATGTGGGGGTCGTAGTGCGGCTTGAAGAAGCCCTCGGCATCGGTCCGGAGCATCGGCCGCGTCAGTGCCAGCCATTGCTCGCGCGTGTGCGGGCCGAAGCCCTGCGAGATGCTCCACAGGTAGTCGGCCGCTTCGTCGAGCGTCTTCCAGCGCAGCGGCGCGCCCAGGTAGGTGCCGATGCGCTGAATCGCCTCGAAGCGAACCGCCGGCCCGACATCGTTGAGCACCAGCCGCGACACCGGCGACTGCTTCAGCGACGCGAGCCCGAGCCCGATCAAGCCGCCCATCGAGGTGCCGACCCAGTGCAGCGTGCTCGCGTTCAGCCGCGCCAGCAGCGTGACCATGTCGGCCACGTACGCGGGGATCTGGTAGCCGGTCGGGTCGGCGAGCGCATCCGATTCGCCGCGCCCCACCACATCGGGGCAGACGACGCGGTAGGTGTCGCTCATCGCGCGCGCCAGCGTGTCGAAGTCCCGCCCCTGGCGCGACAGGCCGTGCGCGCACACCAGCACGCGCGGGTTCGCGGCGTCGCCCCATTCCCAGTACGCCATGCGGTGCAGACCGCGGGCGGCTAGGCATTGCACGTGGTTCAGGCGGGGTTCGGTCATGGCGTTCTTTCGTCGCGCGCCACGTCGTTCGCGGTGGCCCAAGCATCGTAAGCGAAGGCCGATGCCTACTTCGTCAACTGCACCGTTCCGTTGACGTTGACGCTCACCGTGCCCTTGCCGGGCTCGACCGGCAGCGCTTCGTCGGAGACCGAGGCGGCCTTCGCGCGCATCTCCATCATCATTGGCCGCGGCGGCTGTTCGCTGGCGCTGTTGACCGCGACCTCGCGGATCGCGTAGCCGGCGTAGCCGAACTGCTTCGCGTAGTCGGCCGCCTTGCTGCGAAAACTCGCGATCGCCTGAGCCGAGATCTCGCCCTCGGATTTTTCGCGCAGCTCGCGCGACAGGTTGTAGCCGACGCGGTTGATCGTCAGCGTCGTGATGCGGCCGCTGAGCTGGCCGATGGCCTGCATGTCGCGGCCCTCGACGATCAGCTCGGTGCTGCCCTGCCAACCGTTCACGGTGCCCTTGTTGGTGTAGCGCGGCGCCAGCGAGAAGTTGCCGGTGTGCACGTCGAGCTGGCCGGGTCTGGCGACCTTCTTCGCTTCATTCAAGGCCGCGTCGAGCGCCTGCTTCAGCTGCGATTGCACCGTGGCGGCGTCCGCGCCTTCGCGCGTGGTGGTGAACGCCACGTTGAGCAGATCCTTCGTGACGTCGACGCTGGCGCTGCTGGCCAGGTGCACGACGCCTTGCGTCGCGGGGTCGTCGGCCGCGCAGGCGAGCGCCGCGGCGCAGGCGCAGCATACGGCCGCGGTGGCTTGCTGGATCGAGGGCGTGAGCATGTCTTTCTTCCTCCTGAGAGTCGGCGCCCGAGGCAACACGCCGGGCAGATCACCGATGCCGACTTATACGGTCGACCGCCTTTGCGAGGGTTAAAACAGTGCAAGGAACGCAGGTGTAACAGCTGGTCAGGACCAGCAAAACTGGTGCAAAAACGCGTTCAGAATCGCGCTTGTTACAAGTTTGGAGCCCATGAATGTCTGCTGTCCCCAACCCGCGCCCCGATCGAATCGTTGTCGTCGACGACGATGCCCGCATCCGCGACCTGCTGCGCCGCTACCTGACGCAAGAAGGCTTCGAGGTGCTGCTCGCCGAAGACGCGAAGGCGCTGAACCGGCTGCTCACCCGCGAGACCGTGCACCTGATCGTGCTCGACCTGATGCTGCCTGGTGAAGACGGCCTCTCGATCTGCCGCCGTCTGCGGGCCGCGAACGACGTCACGCCCATCATCATGCTGACCGCCAAGGTCGAAGACGTGGACCGCATCGTCGGCCTCGAGGTAGGCGCCGATGACTATCTGCCGAAGCCGTTCAACCCGCGCGAGTTGCTCGCCCGCATCCACGCCGTGCTGCGCCGCCGCCCGACGCTCGAGGCCCCCGGCGCGCCGGCGCTCGAGGCGCAGACCGTGACCTTCGGCCCGTTCGAGTTCGACCTGGCGCTGCGCCGCCTGAGCAAAGAAGGCGAGCAGATCGCGTTGACCACCGGCGAGTTCTCGATGCTGAAGGCGCTGGTGCGCCACCCGCGCCAGCCGCTGTCGCGCGACAAGCTCGCGCAGCTCGCGCGCGGCCGCGAGTTCGAGCCCTTCGACCGCAGCCTGGACGTGCAGATCTCGCGCCTGCGCAAGATGATCGAGCCCGACCCGGCGCAGCCGCGCTACATCCAGACCGTCTGGGGCGTGGGCTACGTGTTCGTGCCGGACGGCACCTCCTGATTTAGACCGCTCGGGCCGAGCGCCGGGCCGCTCCCAAGCCGGCCCGATCGACCGACGTATTCGCCGGTCGAGGGGCGTCATCTCGTCTGTTAGGCTGCGCAATTGATGGTGATGGCCCCAAAACATGTCGCGCTCAGCCTGTTCTGGCGCACGTTCTTCCTGATCGCGCTGCTGCTCGTCAGCGGCGTGTTCGCATGGACGCAAACCTTCCGCGCGCTCGAGTTCGAACCGCGTGCGTCGCAGGCCGCGCAGCAGATCGCCAGCCTCGTGAAGCTCGCCCGCGCCGCGCTGCTGGCCAGCGACGGCATCAACCGCGTCGCGCTCGTCAAGGGCATCTCGAATCAGGAATCACTCAAGCTCAAGCCGCGCGAACCCGGCGACAAATGGGAGCCCTATGAAGGCGACCGCATCACGCGCACCATCGCCGACCAGCTGCGCTCGCAGCTCGGCCCCGACACTGTCGTCGCCAGCTCGGTGAACGGCGCGGCCGGCCTGTGGATCGGCTTTTCGATCGAGAAGGACCCGTACTGGCTGCAGGCCGATCTGGTCCGCGAAGGCGCGACCTCGTGGAACACGATCACGCTGTGGGTCAGCATGGCGCTGCTCGCCACAGTGCTCGGCTCGGCGGCGATTGCGCGGCTCATCAACCAGCCGCTGAAGGAGCTGAGCTTCGCGGCGAGCCGCATCCGCGAGGGCGAGTTCGATTCGCGCCTGGACGAGAACACGCTCACGAGCGAGATCCGCCAGGTCAACATGGGCTTCAACCGCATGGCGCGCGAGCTCGCGAAGGTCGAGCAGGACCGCGCGGTGATGCTCGCCGGCATCTCGCACGATCTGCGCACGCCCTTGGCGCGCCTGCGCCTCGAGGCCGAGATGAGCGTGCAGGACGACGAGGCCAAGCAGAACATGGCGCTCGACATCGACCAGCTCGACGCCATCATCGACAAGTTCATGGACTACGCGCGCCCCGGCGAGAGCAAGCTGATGCCGGTGCACCTGAGCAGCGTGGTCGACCGCGAGATGGCGGCGTTCCGCGACACGCGGCAGATCCGCATCACCTCGCGCGTCGCGATCGACACCAAGGTGATGGCCGACGACACCGAGCTCGGCCGCGTGCTGCAGAACCTGTTCGAGAATGCGCGCCGCTACGGCCGCAGCACCGAAACCGGCATCGCCCGCGTGCTCGTGAGCTACGCGCGCACCGGGCCGTGGGTGATCATCACGGTGCGCGACTTCGGCCAAGGCGCCGACCCGCGCAAGCTCGCGCAGCTCACGACGCCGTTCTTCCGCGGCGACGCCGCGCGCACCGCCGCCACCGGCGCGGGCCTCGGCCTCGCAATCGTCGACAAGGCGGTGCAGCGCATGGGCGGCACCTTCGAGCTCGTCAACGCGCCCGACGGCGGGCTGATGGCGCACATCCGGTTGAAGAAGGCGCCTTGAACCTACGCCAGGAGGTCGTCGATCTGGCCAGGTTTGTGCGTGCGCCGCGGCGCTTGCCCGGGCAGCGCGCCGACGATGCGCCGTGGGTGGCGCGGCTGCTGTTGATGTCCCTGATGGCATTGACCGTTGCGATGGGCATCGAGGTATTGCTGGCGCCGCTGGCTGACTGGGCGGGCATCAGAAGCGCGCTCCCTGAAACGGCGACGCCGGGATTCGTGACGGGGGCGCTGCTCCTCGCGCCGATCGGTGAAGAGCTGGTGTTTCGCGCCGGTCTGCGCCAGACGCTCTACACGTTCGCGATTGGCCCCGCGCTGTTGATCCTGACGATTGCACCCTGGGCTCGCACCACGTACATCGCGCTGGCCGGCTGGGTGCTGATCGCGCTCGCGGCTCACCACTGGTTGGCTGGGCGCGTCTTCCGCCGCCTCGGCGCGCGATTCGCATTCGGCCGGCGCTTCATCGCGAACTACGCGTGGGTGTTCTGGGCCTACACGATCGCGTTCGCACTGATGCACGTGAGTAACTGGGTCGGCACCGGTCCGCGCAGCGCGCTGCTCCCGCTCATGGTGCTGCCTCAATTGATCGTCGGCATCGCGTTGGGCTATGTGCGGCTGCGAGACGGCCTGCGCAGCAGCATGCTTCTTCACCTCATGGTCAACATGACCGCCTTGATCGGCATGGCCATCTCGACCTGAAGTGCCCTTACCCGCCGCGCCACAGCAGGCACACCGCGCGCGCCTCGATCGCCTCGAAGCGGCCGACCGGCCCCATGTTCTCGGCCGTCTTCGCCTTCACGCTGACCTGGTCGACATTGATGCCGACCGCCTGCGCGACGCGCTGGCGCATCGCCAGGATGTGCGGCGCCATCTTCGGTGCCTGCGCGATGATGGTGCTGTCGATGTTGCCGACCAGCCAGCCCGCGGCCTGCACGCGGCGCGCGCTCTCGGCGAGCAGCGCGATCGAGTCGGCGCCCTTGTACTGCTCGTCGGTGTCGGGGAAGTGAAAGCCGATGTCGCCCATCGCCGCGGCACCGAACAGCGCGTCGGTGATCGCGTGACACAGCGCATCGGCGTCCGAGTGGCCCATCAGCCCGTGCGTGTGCGGGATCTCGACGCCGCCGAGGACCAGCTTGCGGCCTTCGACGAGCGCGTGCGTGTCCCAGCCTTCGCCGATGCGCCACAAGGGGGGTTTGACTCGAGTGTTCATGTTCGCGTTCTCAGCAGGCGCTCGGCCAAGTCGAAATCTTGCGGCCAGGTGATCTTGAAGTTTTCCATGCCACAGGCGACGAGCTTGGGCGCCAGGCCCAGCGCTTCGATCGCGCTGGCTTCATCGGTGACGTGCGAGGCCGCGCGCAACGCGTCGCGCAAGGTCTTCAGGCGAAACATTTGCGGCGTCTGTGCCTGCCACTTGGCGTGCCGATCGATGGTCGAGATCGAGCGCCCGTCGCGCTCGGCCTTCAGCGTGTCGGCCAGCGGCAGCGCGAGCAGGCCGCCGACCGGGTCAGCTATGCAGGCGTCGATCAGCGCATCGATCCACTCGGGGCGAACGAGGCAGCGCGCCGCATCGTGCACCAGCACCCAGTCGTGTTCGCGTGCCCCGCGCGCGGCCAGTTCGTCCAGGCCGTTCGCCACCGTCTGCGCGCGAGTCTCACCGCCACGGCGCGACACCCAGCCCGCGAAGGCGGCCACCTGTGTTTCGAACTCGCGATCCTGCGGGCTCAGCACCACCAGCGTCTGCGCCAGTCGCGTCACCTGCGCCAGCGCCGCGAGCGTGTGCGCTACCAGAGCTCGCCCCGCCAGCAGCGCATACTGCTTCGGGCCTTGCGCGCCGGCGCGCTCGCCGACGCCGGCGCACGGAACCAACGCGAACAGGCGCGGAAGGTCTTCGGAGTCAAGGGCCTGTGTCATCGGAGCGCGAATTCTATAATCGGCAGCATCTGCCGCCCCACGGGACGCCACGCTCAGCTGGCCTCGCGGGGCGGCTCTGTTTGTGCCCCTTCCCGCCGCATGCAACTTCCCGCCATCGCCCCCGGTAAACGCTTCACGCTGCCGCGCCCGACCGGCTCGGCCGATGCGCTGCTGCTCGCGCGTTTCGCGCAGCAACAGGCGGCCGCGAAAAAGATCACCGCGATCATCACCGCAGAGCCGGCCGACACGCAGCGGCTCGAGGCCGAACTGCCGTTCTTCGCGCCGGGGCTGCGCATCGCCGTGTTCCCCGACTGGGAGACGCTGCCCTACGACACCTTCTCGCCGCACCAAGACCTGATCTCGGAGCGGCTCGCGACGCTGTGGCGCATCCAACAAGGCGAGGTCGATGTGGTGTTGCTGCCCGCGTCCACCTCGCTGGTACGCCTCGCGCCGCCGAGCTTCCTCGCGGCCTACACCTTTCACTTCAAACAGAAGGAACGGCTCAACGAGGCCGCGCTGAAGGCGCAGCTCACGCTCGCCGGCTACACCCATGTGAGCCAAGTCGTGTCGCCGGGCGAATACGCGGTGCGCGGCGGCCTGATCGATCTGTTCCCGATGGGCTCGGCGGTGCCCTACCGCGTCGACCTGTTCGGCGACGAGGTCGACTCGATCCGCACCTTCGACCCCGACAGCCAGCGCAGCCTCTACCCGGTGCCCGAGGTGCGGCTGCTGCCGGGCCGCGAGTTCCCGATGGACGAGGATGCGCGCGCTGCATTCCGCGCGCGCTGGCGCGAGAAGATGGAAGGCGACCCGACCAAGGTGCGCCTGTACAAGGACATCGGCACCGGCCTCGCGACCGCCGGCATCGAGTACTACCTGCCGCTGTTCTTCGACGCCACCGCGACGATCTTCGACTACCTCGGCGAACAGGCCACGATCGCGCTGCACGGCCAGATCGACGAGACACTGAAGAAGTTCTGGGCCGACACGCGCGAGCGCCATCGCTTTCTGCAGCACGACCGCGAGCGGCCGATCCTGCCGCCCGAAGACCTGTTCCTGAAGCCGGAGGATTTCTTCGCGCTGTGCAACCACCATGCACAGCTCGCGCTGCGCGGCACCGAGGTCACCGAATGGGCGCGCGCACTGCCCGACCTCGGCGTCGATCGTGGCGCCACCGAACCACTTCAGCGCCTGCAGCTGCATGTCGGCACGACGCCGGCGCGCGTGCTGATCGTCGCCGAGACCGAGGGCCGGCGCGAGAGCCTGCTCGAGCTCTTGCGCGACAGCAAGATCGAGCCGCCGAGCGTCGGCTCGCTGGCCGAGTTCGAAGCCAACGACCAGCACTTCGCGATCGCCGTCGCGCCGATGGCCGAAGGCTTCTACTGGTTCGAGCCCGAAGGCGTTGGCAGCGACGGCCAAGCCGTCGCGGGCATCCAGATCCAGTTCGTCACCGAGACCGAGCTGTTCGCGACCAGCCCGACCGCGCGGCGCCGCCGCAAGCAGGAGCAGGTCAGCGATGTCAACGCGCTGATCAAGGACCTGTCGGAGCTGAAGATCGGCGACCCGGTCGTGCACGCGAACCATGGCATCGGGCGCTACGTGGGCTTGAAGAACATCGATCTCGGCGATGGGTCGAGCGAATTCCTGCACCTCGAATATGCGGACAAGGCCACGCTGTACGTGCCGGTCGCGCAGCTGCACCTGATTGCGCGCTACACCGGTGTGGCCGCCGACGAGGCGCCGCTGCACAAGCTCGGCTCGCCGCAGTGGGATCGTGCGAAGCGCAAGGCCGCCGAACAGGTTCGTGACACTGCTGCCGAGCTGCTGAACCTCTACGCCCGCCGCGCCGCGCGCGAGGGCTTCGCGTTCCGCTTCTCGCCGCACGACTACGAGGCCTTCGCCGCGAGCTTCGGCTTTGAGGAAACGCCGGACCAGCAGGCAGCGATCCACGCCGTCATCCAGGACATGGTCTCGCCGCAGCCGATGGACCGGCTGGTGTGCGGCGATGTCGGCTTCGGCAAGACCGAGGTCGCGCTGCGCGCCGCGTTCGTCGCGGTCACCGGCGGCAAGCAGGTCGCGATCCTCGCGCCGACGACGCTGCTGGCCGAGCAGCACTTCCAGAACATCTCGGACCGCTTTGGCAAGTGGCCGGTGAAGGTCGCCGAGTTGTCGCGCTTTCGTTCGAGCAAGGAAGTGAAGGCCGCGATGGAAGGCATTGCCGACGGCACCGTCGACATCGTCGTCGGCACCCACGCGCTGATCAGCGACAAGATCAAGTTCAAGCGCCTCGGCCTGCTCGTGATCGACGAGGAACACCGCTTCGGCGTGCGCCACAAAGAGGCGATCAAGGCGATGCGCGCCGAGGTCGACGTGCTGACGCTGACCGCGACGCCGATCCCGCGCACGCTGGGCATGGCGCTCGAAGGCCTGCGCGACCTGAGCGTGATCGCGACCGCGCCGCAGCGGCGCCTCGCGATCAAGACCTTCGTGCGCACCGAGACCAGCGGCACGATCCGCGAAGCGGTGCTGCGCGAGCTCAAGCGCGGCGGGCAGGTCTACTTCCTGCACAACGAGGTCGACACGATCCTGGCGCGCCGCGACAAGCTGATCGAGCTGCTGCCCGAGGCGCGCATTGCGGTCGCGCACGGCCAGATGCCCGAACGCGAACTCGAACGCGTGATGCGCGATTTCGTCGCGCAGCGCTACAACCTGCTGCTGTGCTCGACCATCATCGAAACCGGCATCGACGTGCCGAGCGCGAACACCATCGTGATGAGCCGCGCCGACAAGTTCGGCCTCGCGCAGCTGCACCAGCTGCGCGGCCGCGTCGGGCGCTCGCACCACCAAGCCTATGCGTACCTGATGGTGCCGGATGTCGAAGGCCTGACCAAGGCGGCCTCGATGCGGCTCGAGGCGATCCAGAGTATGGAAGAGCTCGGCTCGGGCTTCTACCTCGCGATGCACGACCTCGAGATTCGCGGTGCCGGCGAAGTGCTGGGCGACAACCAGAGCGGCAACATGATGGAGGTCGGCTTCCAGCTCTACAACGAGATGCTGGCCGAGGCGGTGCGCGCGCTGAAGGCCGGGCAGGAGCCCGACCTGCTGAGCCCGTTGTCCGCCACGACCGAGATCAACCTGCACGCGCCGGCGCTGCTGCCCGACAGCTACTGCGGCGACGTGCACACGCGGCTGTCGCTGTACAAACGGCTCGCGTCGGCGAGCACATCCGATCAGATCGACGCGATGCTCGAGGAAGTCACCGACCGCTTCGGCAAGCTGCCCGCCCAGGGCCAGACGCTCTTCGACGTGCACCGCCTGCGCGTGCTCGCCAAGCCTTACGGCGTGACCAAGATCGACGCCGCGCCGCGCCTGATGGTGATCAGCTTCAAACCGAACCCGCCGGTCGATGCCATGAAGATCATCGAGCTGGTGCAGAAGAACCGCCACATCAAGCTGGCCGGCAACGACAAGCTGCGCATCGAACGCGACACGCCGGAAGCGAAGGATCGCGCGCAGTTGATCCGCGACGTGCTGCGCTCGCTCGGCACGCCGAAGCAGACTCAAGCCGCTTGATGACAACGCTCACACGCCCAGCTCGTTTACGCCCGATGATTGCCGCTGGGTCACCCGACACCCTCGGCAACCACCGTGGTCGTACTTTCGTCGAACAGCCACCCCGGTTGCCGATCGGGGCGGTGGGGCGCTCTGCGCAGCGAAGTAAAGGAGGAGACGACGGCCGCAGGCCGGTGGCAGGGGACATGAGCGGAGCAGAGTGCCCCAGCGCCCCGATCCCGCGCCGCCGTTCGAAGCGGGCTGCGCCGCGACGAACGATCGACCGCACCGGACCATGATTCACTGACATGTCCCACGAACACACCCCCGGCCTCTTCATCCGCGGCTTCACGCCACCGCTGAAGCTGGCCGACTACAAACTCGTCGCGTTCGACATGGACTCGACGCTGATCAACATCGAATGCGTCGACGAGATCGCCGAAGCCGCGGGCCGCAAGGCCGAGGTCGCCGCGATCACCGAGGCCGCGATGCGCGGCGAGATCGCCGACTACAAAGAGAGCCTGCGCCGGCGCGTCGCGCTGCTGAAGGGTGTTCCCGAGCAGGCCTTGCACACGGTGTACTCGCACCACTTGCAGCTGAACCCGGGCGTCGAGCGCTTCGTGCAAGCGTGCCGCGCGGCGGGCCTCGCGACGCTGCTGGTCTCGGGCGGTTTCACGTTCTTCAGCGAGCGCATCCGCACGCGCCTGCAACTCGATGAGGCCCGTGCCAATGTGCTCGAGCTCGCCGACGGCGCGCTGACCGGCCGGCTCGTCGACCAACCCTGGGGTGACATCGTCGATGGCGACGAGAAGCGCCGCACTGTGCTCGAGGCCTGCGCCCGGCTCGGCATCGCGCCGACGCAGGCGATCGCCGTCGGCGACGGTGCGAACGACCTGCCGATGATGGCCGCCGTCGGCCTGAGCATCGCGTACCACCCGAAGCCCGCGGTGCAGGAGCGCGCGATGATCTCGATCACCCGCGGCGGGCTGGACCGCGCACTGGATTTGTTCGACGGACTGTCTTGACTCGCGGCGCTGTTCAGCCGTCGCTGGCGCCGAGCCCGCTCAGACCCGCCACGACCGGGGCCAGCATGCCAGCCACCACCATCGCCTCGCTGTCGATGCCCGGGTCGTCCGCGCCCCGCATGCAGGCCTCTTCGAGCGCCGTCGCGGCACGTTCGACCGCGTGCGCACCGAGGAACGCCGCACTGCTCTTCATGTCGTGAGCGATCCGGCGCGCGGCCCCCAGGTCGCCCTCGCTGCGGGCCTGTTGAAAGCGCTGCTGGAAATCGACCTGCTGGTCGCGAAACATGCGCAGCAGGCGGCGATACAAGGCCGCGTCGCCCATCGCAGATTGCAACCCCGCCTGCGCGTTCAGCCCGGGGACGTCTGCCAGCGCCAAGCCCGCCGCGTGGATGTCGATGTCACCCGCCGGCGCCGCGACGGCCGCGGTGCGCGGCGGCACCCAGCGCGCGATCGTCGAGAACATCTCGCTCACGTTGATGGGCTTCGCGATGTGGTCGTTCATGCCGGCCGCCAGCGCCTTCTCGCGGTCGCCGACCATCGCATTGGCCGTCATCGCGATCACCGGCAGATCGCGAAAGAGCGGATCGCGGCGCAACTCTCGTGTCGTCGCGTAGCCGTCCAGCACCGGCATCTGGCAATCCATCAGCACCGCATCGAACGAGGCGCGGCGCAACGCGTCGAGTGCCAGCTGGCCGTTCGCCGCGACGCTGACCATGGCGCCGGCACGGCCCAGCAGTTCGAGCGCCACTTCGCGGTTGACGGGGTTGTCTTCGACAAGCAGGATGCGCGCGCCCTTCAGTCCGGCCATCTGCTTGGTCAACGCCTCTTCGCGCAGCTGGGCGCGGCTGTCGTGCGGGGTCGCGACGCCGAGCGCGGTGCTGCAGGCGTCGAACAGGGTCGAGGGCGTGACCGGCTTGGTCAACAGCGCGCTCACCGAGACCTTGGCCTCGGTCAGGCGCTGCTCGGCGTCGTGGTGGCCGAGCGCCATCAGCATCAGCACCGCCGGTGCTGGATGGCGCAGGGCGCTGGCCTGTACCTCGCGCACGCATTCGATGCCGTCCATGCCGGGGGGCATCTTCCAGTCGACGACGAGCAGTTCATAGGGCTGGTCGCCGGCATCTGCGCGCACCATCGCCTGCAGTGCCTCCGCGCCGCTGGCGACGGCGTCGGCGGCGAGGCCGAGCGTGCCTGCCATGTCCACCAGCAGGTCTCTCGCGGTGGCGTTGTCGTCGACCACCAGCACGCGGGCCCGGAGGGCGGCGCGCGCCGCGGCTGCCGCCGCAGTCGCCCCGACGTGCTGGCCGAACCGGGCGCTGAAGCGGAAACGACTGCCCTTCCCGACCTCGCTCTCGACGCCGATCTCACCACCCATCAGATGCACCAGCTGCCGGCTGATCGCCAGGCCCAGGCCGGTGCCGCCGTGGCGGCGGCTGGTCGAGGCGTCCGCTTGCGTGAAGGGTTCGAACATCTGCGCGCACTGCGCGGCGTCGATGCCGACGCCGGTGTCGCGGATCTCGAATTGCAGCAGCACCGACGCGGCATCCTGCTCGAGCACGCGGACGCCGATGACGACTTCGCCGCGCTCGGTGAACTTGACGGCGTTGTTGCCGAGGTTGAGCAGCACCTGGTGCAGCCGCGACGGGTCGCCGACGATCTCGCGCGGCAGCCCGGGCGCCGGCGCGAACAGCAGTTCGAGCCCTTTCTCTTCGGCCTTCATGCCCAGCAGGCTGCCGACCCCATCCAGGACCTCGCCCAGGCTGAACGGAATGGACTCCATGTCGAGCTTGCCGGCCTCGATCTTCGAGAAGTCGAGGATGTCGTTGATCACGCCCAGCAAGGTTTCGGCCGAGCGATGGATCTTGGCGACGAAATTGTGCTGCTGTGCATTCAGCCCGCTGGTCATCGCGAGGTACGACATGCCCAGGATAGCGTTCATCGGCGTGCGGATCTCGTGGCTCATGTTGGCGAGGAAGTCGCTCTTGGCCCGCGTGGCTGCCTCGGCCAGCTGCTGGGCGTGCTCGAGTTCGGCGGTGCGCGCGGTGACGCGCTCTTCGAGCGTGACGTTGAGGGCGCGGATCTCGGTCTCAGCTTGTTTGCGCTGCGACTCGTCGGAGAACACCGCGACACCGCCGCGCAGCGCCCCGGTCGCATCGCGCAGCGGGCGCGCGTTCACGGTCAGCCAGCGGCCGTCCGGGAAGGCCGCGTTGCGCAGGTAGACCTCGGTGTGGTCGGAGCCCTCGCCGTCGATCGCGCGCGTGAGCGGCAAATGAGCGGCGGGGTACAGCGTCGTCTGGTCCGCCAGATAGAACCCATAGTGCGCCGACCAGTCGCGCACGCCGGCTAGGCGCGTCGGGGCATCGCTCCTGCCGAGGATCTTCTCGCCGGCCGGGTTCAGCAGCGTGATCTTGCCGCGCTCGTTTGCCACCACCACGCCGTCGCCCATGCTGTCGAGAATGGAGCGCAGGATGCCACTCTGCTGCCGCAGCTCGTTCCGCGATTTTTCAAGCTCGACGTTGACCGCTTCCGCGCTCCGCTGCGAGCGCCGCAGGTAGACAAGGAAGGCCACCGCACCGAGGAGCGTGACGAGGCTGCCCAGCAGCACGGTCCAGAGCCAGCGCTGCTGCAGCGAGCGTTGGGCCAGTTCGGCCGTCTGCTGCTCGTTGCGCCGCTGCAGGTCGTCGATCTGGCGACGCCGGCTTTCGGATTCGTAGCGCCGCGCGAGCTCGGCCACGCGCGAGCTGGCGCGCTCGCGCGTGGCCTTGGCCGTCATCTCGGTCGCTTCGAGGGAGAGCTCGTAGGCGCGCTTCGCATCGCCCGCGGCCGCGACCGTCGCCGCCAGGCGCTGGGCACTCTCGCTCTGGTAGATCGGGAAGCCGATGTCGCTTGCCAGCTGATAGGCTCGCTCGGCGTCGGCGCGCGCGGCGGGGAGCTGGCCGAGCGTCTGGAAGTTCGTGCTGCGAGCGACCAGGGTGTACCAGGTGCCGATGCGGTTCGGGTAGCGCTCGTAGCGGGCCATCACCTCGTCGAGCAACTTGCCGGTTTCCACGAATCGGCCTTGTTTGGACGCCAGCATCGCCAGGCCGAAGGTGCTGAAGTTGACGTTGAAGGGCATGCCGATGGCGCCGTACATCGCAATCGCTTCGCGCTGCGCGCGTTCGCCGGCCACCGGATCGCCGAGGCTGGCGAGCACGCCGCCGAGATTGGCGAGCGCATCGGCTTCGAGCAGCCTGGACTTCGCGGCACGCCCCTGCCGCTGCATCTGCTCGAACTCCTCGCGCGCATCGGTCAGGCGGTCGCTCTGGTTGAACGCGATGCCCAGCCCCTGGTGACCATAGGCCAGCACGCGCGGGTCATGGCCGCGCCGAGCGATCTCCATGGCCTGCATGCTCGTCGTCACCGAGTCGTCGAACTGCCCAGTGCGGCGGTACATCATCGCCGCACGCAGCATGGCCTCGGCCAGCAGGTCGGGCCGGTCGACGCCATCGAGCACGGCCAGGCCGTGGTTGGTGGCCTTGATCATGTCGTCGATGCGGCCCTGGTTGATCGAGATCAGCGAGATGTTGAGCTCGGCCTCGGCCTGGCCTGCCGCGTCGCCTGCTTGCGTAGCCAGGCTCAGCGCAGCGTTCGCGTCCTCCGACGCCCGCCCGGTCAGCGCCAGGTGGGTCTCGATGCGCGACAGCAGATTCAGCACCCGCGCGCGATCGGTGGACGCTGCGGTGGGCGGCAGCGCCGCCTGCAACTGCTGCGCCCGCTCGTACGCCTGCGCCGCGTCGTTGTCGGCCAGCAGCCGCACCCGTGCGACATCGCTGCGCCAGGCGGCCATGGTGTCGCTGGCCTCCGCGGCTCGCGCCGAGTCGAGGCCGACGCAAAGCGTGATCGCGCAGACCGCAACCCAGGCCCTGCCCACTGCCGCCACTGATCCTCGCACTGATCCGCCCTCTCTTCGGCGCCGTGGCGCCTGCTCAGAAGCGCAGTGTGGCGCTGACCCCGATCTGCACATCGTTGGCCCAGACACTTTGGGGCCGCGTTTCCACACCGTAGTACGACACGCGCCGCGTCGCCAGCAAATTATTGCCTTCCAGCGCGAGCGTCAGCTGCGGGTTCGCCCGGTAACGCAGCGAGGCGTCCAGCCAACCGTAGCCGCGCGTGTAGGTGTTCACGGCTCCGACGCCGACGATGTTGGTGGTACCGGTGGAGAAGCGGCCGCGCCAGTTGTACGCGACCCGCGCCGAGACCGGCCCGAGCTCGTACAGGCCGATCAAGTTGCCGCTGTTTCTCGACAGGTTCGGCAAGGGCACGGTGGTGGCCCTGAGCGGGTCGTATGTATCGCCATCGACATAGGTGTAGTTGGTCTGCAGGCCCAGGCCGCGCCACACGCCGGGAAGCATGCTGAAGAATTGCTGGTAGCCGACCTCGAGCCCGCTCATGCGCCCGTCGATGCCGTTGTGCGGGCGGCTCACCAGGTAGGTCTCGCCGTCATAGCTCTCGTACCGGCTGTCGGGAAGGGGGAAGCCTTCGACCCGCTTGACGAAGGCCGTGGCATGGATCGCGGTGTTCGAGTCAAGGTACTTCTCGACCGCCAGGTCGAGGTTGCGCGAATGCACCGGCGCCAGCGCCGGGTTGCCGGCGCTGCCGACGTTCAGCGTCTTGTCGATCGAATTGCGCGTCAGCACGACCGAGGGCGAGAGCTGATCGAAGTTGGGCCGCGTCACGGTCTTCGACAGCGCTGCGCGCAAGACCAGGTCCGGGCCCAGCAGATAACGCAGGTTCGCGCTCGGCAGCACGTCGACGTAGCGGTTGTCGGTCTGTATCGGCGCGATCGCGCTGGTGGTGGGCACCGAGCGGTTGCCCGACACCGCTTCACGCGTCGCCACCACACGCAAACCGACGTTGCCGTCGACCGGCAGTTCGGCCGCCTTCAGGTCCGCCATCAGGTAGCCTGCCTGCGTTTCTTCGCGAATGTGCCACTGCCCCAGCGGCGTGCCGGTCGGAATCGCGGCGGTGATCCCGAGGCTCGACCGCAGCGCCAGCGGATCGCGGGCCGCATCGAGGTTGCCGACCACGTAGCCCCCCAGGCTTTGCGTGCCGCCGCCGAGGAAGTCGCCGCCATACGGATTGACCTGCACAGCGCCCGGCAGCGACGCGGCCGGAAGCAGGCCCGGGACCGCCGCGTCGGCAAAGATCAGGCCCGACCCGTTGCCCGCTACACGCCGGGCCAGCCGCAGCCCGGCCTTCACGGCGCTCACCACGCCGCCGGAGAGCTGCTGCTCGAGGTCGATGCGCCCGGCGCCGAGGCGCCCGTCGAAGGGCCGCACGCGGTAGGCCATCGAGACGAAACGGAAGTTCTGCGGATCGGCGAGGTTGGTGCCGGCTACGCTGCTGGCCGGGACCGACCCCGACAGGTCCTGCGTCAAGGTCGCCGCGGTCGCGCCCAGCACCGGGCCGGAGAAGAACAGGTTGTTGAAGCTCTGGGCATAGCTCAGGTCGGTCTTGACCGTCAGCGTGTCGCCGCGCCAAGTACCGCCGATCGCCACCTGCTTGGTGCGGTCGACGGTGTCGCGGGCGAAGCTGAGCACCGAGATCGGCGCGTTGGTCCAGGTGATGCGTTCGAGGTCGGTGGTGCCGCTGAACAGCTGCGGGCTGCCGGCCACGAAGGTCGACGGTGCCGACACGTTGATTTGATACGAGTCCTGCCGCGTATCGAACTGCGCATAGGCGGCCTCCGCATACAGCTCGACGCGGTCGTTCGGCCGCCACTGCAGGATCGCCGAGCCGCCGGTGCGCCGCTTGCTGCCGATGCTGGTTGTTTCGCTCGTGCCATTGGGGGCGACCACGGCCACCCCGGGTATCAGGTTGACGGGCTTGGTGGTGTCGGCGGGGTCGGCCGTATGCAGGATCGGATTTCCGGCGCTCTTCTGGTCCTCGCGCCACGCGCGGTCCTGGCGCGTGAGGTTGACGAGCAGGCCCCATTCACCTGCACCGGCCGTCTGCCAGCGGTCGCTCCACAGGGCCGAGAACTGGTTCGCACCGGCCTGCGCCAAGCGAGAGTCGACACGCCGGACCGATACCACGCTCTCGCGTGCCGCGAAGTCGAACGGCCGGCGCGTGCGCAGGTCCACGAGCCCGCCGATGCCGCCTTCGATCTGCTCTGCCGACGAGGTCTTGTAAACATGGATGCCCGCGACCATCTCGGCCGGGATGTCGGCGAACTCGAGGTTGCGGCCGGTGCCGGCGGTGAAGATCTCGCGCCCGTTCAGCGTCGTCTCCATCTGGATCAACCCGCGGATCGCGGTGGACGTGCCGTCGCCGCGATCGCGCGCGATCTGTACGCCGGTGATGCGCTGCAGCGCGTCGGTCACGCTGAAGTCGGGCAGCTTGTTGATGTCGTCGGCGATGACCGCATCGACGATCTCGAACGTGTCACGCTTGATCTGCTGCGCAGAAGCCAGGCTGGCGCGCGCGCCGATGACGACCGTCCGGTCGAGCGCCACGGCCCGCGGCGCCGATGCCGCCACGACAGGCGCAGCGACTTGCTGAGCCCGGCAGAGCGCGGCGGCGGCGCCCGCCATCAGCAACAGCCCGGCGCATCGGGCGGGATGCTGCGGTGTGATGCGCATGGGGTCGTGTTCCGGGGTGGCGATGGCGCCACGAGGCGCGGCGACGGCAGTATCTGCGATCTTCCGCCGGGTGCGCCATCAACTCACCGGCAAGAACCCTCGTTCCGCGAACACCTGCTTCGCCGTGAACGCACCGTTCACCGCCGCCGGGAAACCAGCATAGAGCGCCATCTGGATGATGACCTCGACGATCTCGGCTGGGGTGCAGCCGACGTTCAGCGCGCCGTTCACGTGGACCTTCAGCTGCGGCTGCGCGTGGCCGAGCGCGACCAGCCCCGCGACGGTCGCGAGTTCGCGTGTGCGCAGGTCCAGCCCGGGGCGGCTGTAGACGTCGCCGAAGCCGAATTCGATCACATAGCGTGCGAGGTCGGGGGCGACGTCCTTCCGCGCCTCGATCACGTGCCGGCCGCCCTCGCCGTCGATCTCGGCGAGACGCTGGCTGCCGCGCGTGTAGCGTTCGTTGTCGTTCATCTCGAATCCTTTCCGTTCAGTGCTGAAGACTGCACGGTAGAAGTTCGAGCGCGCTCTAAGTCAAGGCCGCTGTCGCATCCTCGGTCAGACCCTCGTAGATCGCGATCTTCTGGCGCACGACGCGCAGGTGCGCCTGCTGGGCGCGCAGGCTGGCGGCGAGCGCATCGGCGTGCCGCTCCAGCA
>Ga0307515_10003156_pt1 | contig 34867 bp, 23 predicted proteins | sample 17_EM_MG_FD_194513 | JGI IMG/M metagenome (GOLD analysis project Ga0307515, IMG submission 194513) | Populus trichocarpa ectomycorrhiza microbial communities from riparian zone in the Pacific Northwest, United States - 17_EM | ecosystem: Host-associated > Plants > Roots > Unclassified | place...
AGTTCTCCTTTATAATAGCCGTATAGTATATTATAGCGTTATTAAAGCGTCTTACTATAGGGTTCCTAATCTAGTCTTAGACTATAGTCTTAAACTCGTCCTATAGTAAAGGGCCCTTATTCTTAGTGCCTAACCGGTAATAAACTAGTTAGGTAATTATCTTTTCTTTTATAAGACCTTTGATGGCCTAGCGCGTGCGTCGCTTATAGTTATAGTTAGCGTTATTAACCTCGAATTAGTTCTTAACTGTGGTAATCTACCGGTTAAAATACTATTAAGTAGTACCGCTAATATTGGGTAGTAACTTCTTAACTAGGGCGTTAAGATTTAATCGGCGTATATATTCGCTATATAACTTATACTTTTTACTAAAGAGGTAATAAAAGGGCTTTATTAAATCGATAATGCTCTATAAGTTGGCTATTTTCTTAGCTAGCTTATCTAGCTCCTTTATATTAGCGGTATTAGGTAAAACACTAGTAACTTTACTAAGCTCCTATTAAGCCTAGGTATATAAGTTAAACTAGTTTCTAGCGTTTATAGATATCTAATCGTTTTAAGATTTAGAAAATGGCTTAAATGCTACTAGTATACTTCTAGCGGTTTTATCTATACTAAATCCTAAGGCATTTTATAGTTGCATCGCTAGCATATTACTATTAGGTATAGGCGTTAGTTTTCTTTTTAAAGGCATTATAGAAAAATTAAACCGGCTATCCTCTTAAGGGGATTGGTAAGGATTTAAATATAAGGTAAGAATGTAGATAGGGAGTCCAATAATAGAACAATAGGTATATTATATAGACAGAGACGAATCCTTAAGGGAAAAGAAGGAGTTTGTGTATAAGGTAGGAAGGGTTTTCCCTAGGCATGTATAGAGCACGTGCCTTACGGGCGAGTTACCCCTAGGTTACCCCTAGGGTTGCCCGTACCTTACGGCTATATAACTATTTACTTAGGTTTTACCTAATAAATATAAGGCTTTAAAATCTAATTAATTGTAGCTAGAATATATTGCATTGTAATAGGAGGCAAATTGCCGCCACGTGTGGCAAGTTGCTGTTACGTGAGGCAAGTTGCCGTCACGTATTACCGCGGCACTAGCGTGGTAAGGAACCTTAAGTTCCTTACCCTTCTTTGTATTGAAAGACAACATCTATCTACAACACCGCATAGTATATATTATTGTAATATATGTATTCTGCACGTTGTTAAAGTATACTAACACTGATTAGTGAGCGCGTATAGATTAGGAAACACGTAGATAGCTTAGAAGACAGTTATACTGTCCACCTTGCAGTAGATTGGAAGATAGTTGTACTTATCCACCTTTCGTATCAGCCTATTTTAGTTAAAGAGAAGAAGAGAAACTACCTAGGAGTACTTATCTGGTATCTACGACGACTTCTAGATACCTTGTTCTATCTATTTCAGAAGACTACTGCGTAGAGCACTTTACCCTACTTAATTAACTCAAACTATCCCCTTAACCGTCTCCTTAACCGCCTCCCTAACCGCCTCCTTAACCGTTCCCCTACCTTTACCTTTCGAATACCCTTACCTTTACTCTTACTTACCTAAACAATATATAATAAATAAGATGTCAGGAACAGAGAAAGACTAGGAGGAAGAAGCAGCTAAATGGGAAAATGGGATTAACCTAACAGAAGCCTCCAAAGATGAACTGACTGACTACCTATAATGCAAGATGTACCTATACACAGAGATATATAACTAGCTTGACTTAACACTCTGGGAATCGTTCTAGGGAGATTTTAAGGACTTTACGGTTGATATCTTTACGTAAATCCCCTTATACTGGCTTTAGCAACTATATAACTGCCTAAACATTAGAGGAGTATGGGTTAATGTTAACTATAAACGAAACAAAACACTCCCTTAGTCTTTATACGATATAGTATAAGAAGAAGACCAAACTGAATGGAGTAGAGAGATAATTAAATTAGTTAATAATAAGTATGGACCGACGTTATTAAGATCGATTAAGGTATACATAATAGAGGGTACCTTAGAGGAGCAATAATAAGCTAAAGCTACCGTAACCCAACTAACCGGTACACTAACTACCTCTACCTTTATACTAGCTATTATACCTTAATCTACGACTACGTCCACTTTTATACTATCTGCTACGCCTTAACCCGTAACAATAACACAGTAACTCCACGTATAATCTATAGATAAGGAGAACTACCCTGTTACTGTGACCGGCTATAGTAAGGAAATTGCGAATGCAGCTAAGATATATATAGAGGAGCAGAAATACGGTGGCATGAACGAAAGCCTTAACTATAAATTAATAATATTCTACGACATCTGCAATCGAGCGGACGTACCCTAAGAAGCCTACCTTAAGGCATTCCCTACTATGCTAAAAGGACTAGCTTTGGACTACTTCTATATAAACTAACTGTCCCGCCTACTATTTGCCAAAGCTTATAAGTACCTTCGGAATTTCTTTAAAGGACTAGGATTTTAACGTAAGAACCTAGATGAGTGGAACACCATTATACTTATAATAGTAATAGCAGAAAATATAGATAAGTCGACAAGCGAATATCTCCAATTGTTAATCCATAGACTTCGTTAACTATAGTATGGCCTTAGACCTACCTTGCAAACTATAGACTTCCTTTATAACAAAATCGTCACTTCTTGCTAGGGAATACTAGCATGCAGATATGTAGTCTCTGACCCACTGGATAACCTTAGAGCCCTTATTAACAAACTTTAATCGTTTATTATAGTATACGAGAAAGAATATACGGAGAAGATATAAGCCTTCTTTATAGACCGACGGTTCTATAAAAGAGATAATAACTACGACCGCAGCAACCGTAATAACCCTCTATATAACCGCAACCGAAAGAAACTACATTGCTTCGTATGTAATAGGGAAGGATATTGCTTATGGAGACATACTAAGGAGGAGTAAGAAGAGTCTAAAGCTAAGTTCAGAACTACTAATAGAGACAGGTTTGGCAAATTCGACGACCGATTTAAGAAACGACTTAATTAATATATTATGGATTACGAGGATAACGATACCGACTTAGAAGAAGAGCTTAAGGAAGCTTTTTAAGTATTAACTATTAATGCAAGTTATAAGGTAACTAATAAGAACTCATAACTGAATATTGATCACTATTATACCTCCCTCGGCTAAGTGGAATAGTAGAAAGCAATTTTTATAGCCGCCACCCTAGCTAATAAAGCCTTTGGCTATTTGGTCACAACCATAGATAATATAGTACCTCTTATAACCGACTAGGACCCCTTTACCTACAATGCAACCACATCTACGTCCCGCTATACTGTAGACAAGTTTATAGGTATAATGATTAATATAGAAGCATCTAAACGATCTACAGTAGGATATGGCTAATTCTTGGCATTTTAGAGACTCAATACTGATATATAGCTTAATACCACCACATAAGGCATGGTTAATATACAGTTCGGCATTAAATTAACCTCATTAATTAGATTAGCCAAAGTAATTACCCTAATTGGCATAATCGAGTTTTATATTGTCAAGGTTAATACCCTATTTTTGCTTTGCTTAGCAGATATGGATTACCTATAAGTGTACTATAACAACCTAAAAAATATGATAATTACCCCTTGGAGCGAAGTACCCGTCGTACGTTACTTTGGCCACCCTTTCCTACTTTAGAATATATTCCTATGTACTTATTTAACTGAGTTATTTAAATAAAACCCCTGCTACCTTACCGACGTAGAATTAAAGCGACTGCATCGCCGTTTTAGCTACCCTTTAGCTGAGCGTCTTATACGAATACTTAAACGCTTAGGGTATAATGTTAACAGCAAGACCTTAGATTATCTTACACGCTACTGCCACCATTGTCAAAAATATGGAAAGTTGTCTGGTAGATTCAGATTTACCTTATATAATGATATCGATTTTAACTATTTAATCGTGGTTAATATTATGTATATTAATGGCGCACCCCTTTTGCATATTGTTGATAAAGGAACACGATTTTAAGCTGGCAGATGGCTGTAAAATATTAGCGCTAAGCATATATAGGATGTATTACGAATATGCTGGATTGACACATACCTAGGACCTCCTAATATTATTACACACGATGTAGGCAAGAATTTTATAAGCAAGGAATTTAAATAATACGCTATAATATTTGGAATAGTTATAAGAAGTGTACCTGTCGAAGCCCACAATTTAGTCGGAATGGTAGAACGCTACTATGGCCCCCTCTGTCGCATATACCATATCATTACTATAGAACTGCTAGATATTAGTAAGGACATAGCCCTATAAATGGCTTTTAAAGCAATTAACGATTCTATAGGCCCTAACGGTCTTATACCCACCTTACTAGTATTTAGAGCTTACCCACGTATGGTGGAATCTGATGTACCTAACCCTATAGTTATATAACGAACAGCAGCACTTAAAAAGGCTATAGAAGAAGTTAAGAAGCTTAGAGCTGAGCGCTAAGTGGTAGATGCCCTTAATATGCGCAACGGACCTAAAACAACTGTAATCTATAACCTACCACTTAACTTACCCGTATTGGTATGGAGAGAAGGACCTACAGGCCAACCTAGCTACTGGTCTAGTCCGCATAACCTACTTAGCATTAAAAATAAGACCTATACTATATAACTTCCCTATAGACCAACTAACTTCCGTAGTATAGTTGTAAAACTATATCTGGTAGACCCTAAGATTATAGAGGATATGTAACTAAAAGACGATGAAAGCGAACCACCTTAAACTAAACCTAAACCCCTACCTCAAACTGAACCTAGGTAGACTATATAAGTACCCTATTAAAGCTAATACCGCGAACATTTTAATATATCTATAAGATAAGGACAATGATCAACTTATAAAGTCTAATTAGTTTGTAGTATTACGCCAGAAGGAAATTAAGGGATTACTTGAGAAAGGAGTTTTTAAACTGGTTAACCCTAAAGATATACCACAAAGTAATAGAGTATTTAACTCTAGATTTGTTGACGAGATTAAGAACCCCGGTTCTAATAAAGCCTTTAAGAAGTCAAGACTAGTTGTATAGGTATACAATGACCTAAAAAAAGACCTTATATTAACCCAATTACCTACAATCTAATGAGTTAGCCAACGCCTTATTCTTTGTATTACGGCCATAACTTAGAACAATGGTATATATCTCTACTTACGAGATATTTCACAGGCCTATATATAATCAGCTATAAGACTAAATTGAGACTTCTATATCAGGGTACCTCTTAAACTTAGTACGGCACTTAAAGTCTTATAAGGCACAATTTTAAAGGTTGTTAGACCTTTATACGGCATTCCTAAGGTAGGCAATTATTGGTTTAAGACTTACTATAACCACTATATTAAAGAACTAAACATGAGCCAATCTACTTATAACCCCTGCTTACTCTACCTTAACAACCCCACAAATTTCGGAATAGTTGGTTTATAGACTAATAATACCCTCCTACTAGCTAACTTAGTCTTTGCAGCTTTAGAACAGGAGAAGATTAAGAAAGCTAAGTTCCTAACTAAGAAACGCGAATAACTTACGCTAGAATACCTAATTAAGTTCAACAGAGGTATTATCTAATAACAGGATTATATAATTACGCTTACATAGGAGCGCTAATGCTAAAACTTGACCCTTATTAATATTAAGGAAGCTATTACAATAACTAGTTCCAGAGGCACTATTCGTATAGCACTTATACTTAAGGACTAATACATCGCCCAATAAGCAAGAGGAGCTTATATTGCGTCCGTATGCCAGCCTAAAGCTTCTTTTAATTTATCCTACGCTACCTAGGTAATTAACCCTAACGAGAAAGACGCAAAACTGCTTAATAAGAGAATTTAGTGGCAAATTAAAAACCTAATAAGAGGTTTAAACTTTGTTAAACTTAACATAAAGACATTATAACTACTTATATTTACTAATTCCTTATTTATAAACAACAAGGATCTCTTATTATAGATTGGATATATCCTAGTACTTGCAGACTTATTAAACAAGGCGAACATCGTCCACTGGTCCTTAGTTAAGTGTAAGAGAATCACTAGAAGCATACTAGCCTCCGAATTATATACTATAGCCCATGGTTTCGACATTGGCGCTGCAATTAAGGCCATAGTCGAATTACAACTTAATATTAGCCTACTGCTTATCCTTTACACCGATTTAAAGTTAATCTATAAATGCCTTATCAAACTAGGAACTATATAGGAGAAGAGACTTATAATTAATGTTATATGCCTATATTAGTTATATAAAAGACGCAAAATAGCTAAAGTTAAGTGGATCAATGGAGATAGTAACCCTGTGGACGCTATAACTAAAAGTAAACTGTTATTAGCTCTTAAGTAACTTATTAATATAAACCGAATTAAGTTAAAGATAGTAGAATGGGTAGAACGTGCTACTAATAATAGCACTGATATAAAGGTATAAGGAAGGAAGGAAGGAAGGAAGGAAGAAAAGAAAGAGAAGTGTATATATGGATTTTCGAACTGTATAGTTGTAGAATACTAGTCCTCCGCATTTTCTAAAGTACTCCTAGTGTAGCTAGAATATATTGCATTATAATAGGAGGCAAATTGCCGCCATGTGTGGCAAGTTGCCGTTACGTGAGGCAAGTTGCCGTCACGTGTTACCGCGGCACTAGCGTGGTAAGGAACCTTAAGTTTCTTACCCTTCTTCGTATTGAAAGATAACATCTATCTATAACACCGCATAGTATATATTATTGTGATATATGTATTCTGCACGTTGTTAAAGCATACTAACATTAATATATAACCGTTATAATATTTTATCGTTTAAATTGCTAGGCACCTTATAGAGCACAAGCTTATTAATTTTATAGTTAAAGCCTATATCGCCTTAGGCGTAAAACTTCTTCTTATCCTTTCCTTAAGGCTTTCCCCTATCTTAGATATAGTTATAGCAGTACCTCTTACTAGGTCTCCTTATAATCTAAAGCTTTTATTAAAGGCCTAGCCTAAAGTATACTTTATTTAAAAATTATATATTAAACTAGTCCTCCTCCTTTAGCTATATAGCTCTCTATTTTTAACACTAAATATATCTTTTATAATAAATATTATTAGATACCTAAGCCTTATTATAAGTAATATATTTATAATAATCTAAAGCTCCTATTACTCTTTATATAGTATATAAACGGATATCTATTTAAACGCCAGCTTAGTAAGTAAAATTCTCCTAAGTTATAGCACGTTATTTAATATCTGCGTACTCTAAATAGCTTTCTATTTGTTATAGCTGGTCGTAAGAAAGCTCTAGGGGGCGGCTATAAGGATTGTAAGCTTCGGGTTCGTTTTAAAGTTGTTAATCTATTTAGCTACTCTTACCTGCGAGAACGCGATAGCCAGATCGTTTGTTAACGCCGTAGTATTTAAATACTTAATTATTAAGGCCATGCGGGCCAATATAACGATTAAACTTAATAGCTCCAGTCATACAAGCCTTTTACAGCGTAGTGTACTGCTTGTAATACTCGTGCGGCTTATAGTAATTTAATTTGGTTATCATTTTGAGTAGTATATGGGCGAGACATAGTAGCATCTCGCGTATTTTCGCAGTGCCAACTTTTTTGTCCACAGCGTGCCTAGTAAAAACTAGCGTGGTTTTCAATAAGCGAAATTCTAGCCAATAAAATATTTGCATTTGTCAATATTTGCAGTATTAATATTAAATATTGGCAATAGTTTGGGTAAAATTATTAAAGTAAAATAAACTTATTTTAAAAATAAAGATTATATAAATTATTGGCATAGATTGCCAGTTTTATAATATAATTAGGCTTGGGCCCTTTGCGAGGACCTTCGCGGACAAGCTTAGGAGTAAGCTGTGCACGGAGCTGTGCACAAAGCTCTGCACGAAGCTCTACTCGAAGCTCTACTCGGAGCTCTACTTCAAGCTCTACTCGAAGCCCTATATAGAGCTCTAAAGCTCTACTAATACGCAGCACTAATATACTAGGAAGGTTCTATAATCGGCCGTACGAACGCCTATATAATTAATTAATCGATTAATTAATCAAACGTCTATATAATTGTCCATACAATCGTCTATACAAACGTCTCTACAAACGTCTCTATAAATGTCTATGCGAACGCCTGCATGAACACCTATATAAAGCTCTGCTTAAAGCTCTAGGCCTTTAAAAACAAGCCTAAATAAAGGTCTATATAGAGAAGCTCTATTAAAGCTCTACTTAAAGCTCTAACCAAGCTCTGCCCGAGGCTCTGCTCAAAGCTCTGTTCGAAGCTCTACTCAAAGCTCTATCAAAACTCTGCTCGAAGCTCTATCGAAGCTCTGCTCAAAGCTCTGCACGAGGCTCTACTCAAAGCCCTATCAAAGCTCCACTTAAAGCTCTGCTCGGAGCTCTATCAGGGCTCTACACGGAGCTCTACTCAAGCTCTGCTCAAAAGCTCTACGCGAAGCTCTGCTCGAAACTCTGCACGACACTCCACTCTAAGCTCTACTAACACGCAGCACTGATATACTAGGAAGACTCTATAATCGTCTATACGAACGGCTCTACAATCAATCGATTTATCAATTAATTGCCTACACAAACGCCTATACGAACGTCCATATAAACGCCCGTACGAACGTCTGCACGTCTAGACATCTATACGTCTATACGCCTACACGCCGCACGTGGTTCCGTATAAGGCTCTGCGCGAACCTCTGTACGAAGCTCTACTAAAGCTCTACACGAGGCTCTGCCTAAAGCTTACCCCCCGCTGCGAAGCAGCCCCCGCAGCGCAGCACGACGGAGGGATAGGATTTGCGAAGTAAATCCCTACCAACTAGTATCTATAGGTTAAAAGTCTTTTTTTACTAGCAGTTAAACAACTCCTCTATATTAAAAAGTAATAAATCTGCTTTAGAAGCCATAATATTTAATAATTTATCCGTACGATGCTGAAGTTAAAAATTTAAATGGGTGCTAAGAAGATCTGCAAATATTACAAATATCGCCAATACTCGCCAATATTAATTAGTAACAATATTGATCAATCTGATTGGCAATATTGATATTAAAAACCACGCTGGTAAAAACTCTGTAGTGACAATAGCGGACATATAATGGTCTCTAAGCGTTACGAAGACATAGAGCGGCATTTACACAAGCACTGACTAGATCGCCTATATATTATCATTATATACCTATTGACACTAGACTGTAAGGCCCAGGTTGTACTTGTAGTGCTATTTACAGAGGAAATATTACCACTCATTAATACCTTAAACCCTCTTAAAACTCTCCTCATATGCATTACCGAGCTTCTAAACAGCTAGGATGTACAGATTGACAGCGCTGCAGGCGGTGGGGAAACTGTAACCCTGTTTGTAGCCGAAGAAATGCAGCCCAGTTCCTGCGTTGCCATTTCCACTTGCCGCGGTGCTGAGACAGAAATTATAGTAGTTTCCGGCAGCCACATCCTTCATCGTTACCTGCGCACGTCCGTTCGAGTCGACCCGACCAACGCTGAAAATGGGCATAGCGGTAGCCTTGGTTCGTGTCCAGTACAGCAAAGTGGATGTGGTGGTACCGGTGATGTAGTAGTATGAGTCATTGGTAACGCTATAGAGGTAACCGTCGGCGGTCACGATGAAAGTCTCGCGCTTAGACTTCTGGTAGTAGTTGTCGGTCATGTGAGTTGCATCGTCTGACAGACAATAGTCGGCACCGGCATTGATTTCTGGAGAGAATGTCATATAGCCGATGGCGCCTGTAGGGGCGCTGCTGGCGACTTGAATTGTGGTTGTAGAGACGACGGTCGTCGTTTCCGAGACTGTGCTGGTGGCAAGGACGGTGGTGGTATGAACCTCACCGGAGGTGTATGTTGCAGTGGTGGTGGTGTAGACACTTGAAACAGTGGTTACGGGTGTAGCTTGAAGGCTGCAAGCGGAGCTGATGACAGAAGCTGAATAGGTTTGACTTATTAGTGAGTTAGATACATCCAACTAGGTTTACTTACCTGGAAAGCCGGAAAGTCCTGCAGGAGCAGCGTCACGTCGGACCGCAGCAGGAGTGGTCTCGTTGGTCATGATGATGACATCGACGAACTTCCCGGAGTCATCCGTCTCAAGGGGTGTAAGCTCTTCCCGGCGATCAATGCTACGATTGAAAGAGTGGTCGTGGGTGCATGACGTTGTAGGCTCGCTGAGATCACGCTTCTTGATTTGGGTTACTGCTACAAGCGAAGTCGTCGTAATGGTAGTTGTAGTAAGTGGAATGCTTGTATCCACAACTGTGGTTGAAGGAACAGCAGTGGACTTTGTCGACACGATAGTTGTTACGGGGGTGGTATATCCAAGCAGCGAAGAACAGTATGGTTGCAGAGTCTGAGCCTTGATAACAGAGGTTGCGGATGCGACGGGGCATGGAATTGCTGGCTTCCCAGGGTCGGTGGAGTTGACGAAAGAGTAGCTATAAGCAATTGTATACTTATCGGTACCCCTATACTGACCAGTGTTGGTTGCCCAGGTAGAGTTCCATGCTTCGGTATACATAGCGCAGTATTGGCCAACACTGACGCCATTCTTCAGGAGGAGATAGGTGTTGAAAAATTGGCAAGTGGAAGGGCTTCCAGCCGCGGGAGGATGGCGGAGGTTATACTGACTTTGAGCGGTGCATGCGGCACTGCAGAGACCTGCATCAAATGGACCAGAAGTGAAAACCTTCGAACCCATGAATGTATCGCCTCCCGCACAATCTAGTGGAGCATTGATAGCTGCATTGCCAAGATACGTAGGTCCAGTATAACCGTCCTGAGGGGCGATGCTCTTGTTGACGTATCCATTTGACCCAGCAATGACTACTTGGAACTGATTCCTCCACTGTCCGCTGTTCTTCGCATTGTCCTTGCTGACAGGGCCGCCCCAGAAAACACATTTGATCACAGTGGTACTTGGAGGGTTGGTGCATCCCGCAGCGGGTTCCTAATATGGATCCGTAAATATGAGCGCTCTTGAAAGGAAGAAATAAACTTACCAGAGTAGGATCTCTTTCAAAGTAGAGATTGAACGCTGAGCATCCAGTGATAGCATCGCATTTCGCAGCACATGCAAGACTATCATATGAACCGAGAGTGCTGAACCCCAAGTAACCATAGGCATTGTTTGAAGCTTGCAAGTTGGTGAAGGTATTCGTATAGCCAGACGGAGTCGGGGCAGCAGAAGCTGCAGCAGCAAAATTCGGAAAGCTTAGAAAGTTACTTGCAGTATCTGGACTAGGGACCGTTCCGGCTCCAGTTGGCTGTGGAGCACAGGCAGTACGCTTCTCAATCCCTCGCTTTACTGGCTGGGACAATTGGGGTAGTGGAGCGGCGGATATTTCGGCGGCGGCCGACGAAGCAGCAAGATCAGGATCATATGAGACGGTCTGAGCTGCAGCCCCTATAGGAACTGAGGCAGAGGGAGGAGCCGGAGCCCCATCAACAGCACTCCACTGGATTTCTTGCGGAAGAGCTCTTCCAATGCCTGCAAGGGCGCCGAGGATAAGGAATGACTTCATTTTGGAGGGGACAATCACTGAAAGGGAAATCTGGAAGAGAGTGGAAGAGCCTGATAAGGCAGAAAAGTTTCACGAAACTGTGCTCAAAAGAGTGGTCTGATGGTCCTGTATTTGGGAGGGTAAACATGGAATTTATACAAAGCTACGAGACTGCTCTTGAAATCATAGCGGCGCTAGCCTGCCTGGGTACTTCCCCCCGGAGCTCACGGTCTCAAAGCTCCTCAGCCCCTCCAGGCCGCATTGAGGCTGATCGAGAGAAGTGAAACGGCCTGGATGCATCTTGAGACTAGAACTAACTAGAAAGTGTATGTTTCTGGATTGGGACAGAAACGCGGAACGATGCCCAAAAATGGTAATCAGATGAATTGGTGCGTAAGTCTCGCCAAACCTTGAATTTGGGCTCTGACGAGGAATTCGATAGTTACGGCAAGCCTTCTGAGAAGGAGCTGAAGTGAATGGAGAAAAGTCTTGCTAAGGGGGCTCTAGGTCTTGCAAAGACTTTAGATGGTGGTCCGTGACATTTTAGAGAGAATCAGGGGAGCGCGTCGATCCACAGCGCCTTGGCGAGTGGCATACACGTGGAACTTGTGGCTGGAAGTGCGACTCTTGGCGGTGAGGGTGGGAATACTTCTAGATCACATTGAGTCAGACCCAGCTCACACCAGCTCAGCTCGCTTGCATGCCTTGGCAAATACAAGCATCAAGTGACATCCGTCAAGAGACGTCGGTAAAACTTGTCAATAGATGGGTACCCCCAAGCCAGCCACGTGGAATTCTTACAGCTGAGGTATTTCATCGACTCTCAGAGCTCCAGCCATAAATGAACTCTAGTCTTGAACAGTGGTGAGCTGAGCCGCTCACTGTAGAAAGTGGACGTAGACACCATTGTACTTGGCAAGCTTGCGCGACTGGGGTTTGAAGGTTTTCATATTTAGACAGTAGGATATCTCAGTAGCAACAGTAGGGTACCGAAAGTCGTTGCTTGAGGGGTAAGGAGCTGATTAGAAGCCTGTGGTAGAGTCACTGGTGTAGGCTGGAACAGTAGGTTGACTGGGGCCACCATCGTAGTCCTTGCAACTTCCAGCGAAGGCTGGACGGGACTGGCGTGAGAGGGGAGACATGGAAAAGCATCACCCGGCATGCTAGTGAAAATCCCCGGCCCGAGGCGACGCAAGGGTTCACTAATTACCTACTTGGGGACTGCCAAGATGTTAGCCAAGCACTACGGCAAGCCCGACATCGCCGCTATTGACAATAAATTTATCAATGCCTCCAAGCGACATCTTTCTTTCTCTTTCTCCCTATCTCTCTCTTTATCGCAATGGCATCGCGTACTAAATCTCCATCATACTTGGGTACCATCCGAATCCGGTACTTCCTTCCAGGCGCAAGAACTTCTTCATACAGGAAGGCTAGTGTTGATACTCACTGCCCTGTAGGCAATTCAAGAAATGCGCTTTATAAGTTTAGAAACAAGTGCTCCAGCTTATCAAAATTCAGAGTAGTATAGAATATATTGTTTTGTGTGGCGATCGGGAAAACATGCTGTGATAACTTCAAGAGGTACCGTGCAGGTTTACGGTGATAAAACTTCATCCTCTCTTATGACTTTAGTGTGGGATTCACATTGCCTCTCGTGTCCTCGACTTAAAGGGGGATTCCCCGTAATAATGATCCCAATAAGAACCGCTACTTTAGTAATGCACCTAGACCATGACATTCCCAGGTTGTTGTCGAGCTCTATCACATTCCGAATTTCTGGCAGTTGCACCGATCTGTCAAACATAGCATATTTAAAATTTACAGACTCAAACAAGCTCGTTCAAAGTCAGCTTGCTGAACAAATGCTATGCTCTTGGATCCGTTGTGAGGACGAGAAGATAGGGGGAGGTGACATTATTTATCCATATCCACATACTACGTGATAAACGCGCAACAAAACCTCTCGACAGTCTATCGTACCCAAGTATATCAAACGCTCACGCTGCTAGAGAAACACCCTACACATCGATGCTGTGACTGTGCTTCGTATTGGAGCTTGTCAGCTCCTGGTCTCCAGGTCCTGCCGATCTCGCATACTTCGATCACATCAATGGAGAGTGTTTGGTTATGCCATTTCCTTGAAAGGTGACGTGTCTGCTTTCACAGCTTTGTCCCTCTCCTTTTCCTTCTCCTTCTTGCCTGGCTTCTTTTCGTGCTTGTGCTCTTTCTTTGCAGCTGCTTCAGCCATAAGCTGCTCGAAGGCCATGTAGTCACCTTCTTCATCAGGATCTCTTGCAGCCTGTGATACACGCGATTAGCCAAAATCCCAAAAAGTAATAACTCACACCATTCACACAAGGCTGGTCGTGGGCTGAGAATACGCAAACTCACCTTCTGAAACATTTCTCCAATAATCACAAGTGCCTCCGCTCGCTCAATCCTCTTCTCAAGCCTGACCCTCTTCTCATTGAGTACGCGATCGCAAACTTCACGCAGCACACTCTGAATCTCAAACTTGCTACCCCTCCATGCCGCCGCAAGGATTTTACCTGTGACGCGCTTCTCATACTCAGCCTTCCTTTCGTCCGTCCACTCTTCTCCACCTCTCTCCTCCATTTTAGCCATCTCCTCCATCGTCATTTGCGCATCTATAGCCGTAGAAATAGTACTCCACGTCTCCTTTGCAAGAGTGCCCTTATCCTTCAGACGTGAGAAAAAGCCCGAAATGCCGAGGAACTTCTGCGACTTGAGGAAGGACGTCGCTTTCTGGAGGTACGTTGCCCCAATGGCATGCAAGATTTCAAGGCCAAAGGATTCCATCTTTAAGTTCTCAATCTCAAGCTGATTCTTGTCTTTGAAGGCGGTCGTGACGTCTGCGCCCTTATCCGTCTCGGTCCAGATAGAGATGCGGTCGATAAGCTTCTTCGAGAGCGTCGAGACGCGCTCTTCCCGTATCTTCTTCCGCTCCAGCTCGTATGCCGCAAGTTCTTCGCGCTGCTCTCTTGTCAAACCGCCCTTCTTCTTCTCCTTTGCGCGCAACTCTTTCTCCGCGTCGGTTATACCAGCTGCTTCTAGCCGTGCATCTTCTTCAGATCTATCCATTATAGCCGGGCGAGTGGGAATACCTCGGCCGCTGCGGGGAGTACTAGTACCTGAAGCAGAAGGATGGCTGGGGGGGGCGTAAGCTGTTTCTGAGGGTGTATCGGCGGATACAGAAGCGGGTGGGGGAGCTGCGAAGCGTGGGCCGGTTGCTGGAGGAGGTGGTGATCCCGTTGGCGAAGCGGATGCTTCTCCAGGCTTCTCAGAGGAAGAGTGCTCCACAGTAGCCTTTGCTGCATCTTCTTCTTCCATCTCTCGCATCGTAATGTCCATTGTTTTGGATAAGTCTTTCATTAGTGATATCTCGCCGATCCTGCGGTGTCATATTGTCAGCAATTTACGCGCCACGATATTGGCAGGCTGAGGAAGGTGTAAATACCAGTCTACAAACGCATCGCCTCCAAATATCATGCCAAAGAACTCGGCGGGGTCCTCTGGTACCAGGCATCAGTATACGGTATAACGATGAGGTGAAAATACGCACCGAACCCACTGCTAGGCACGGCACTTTCTTTGCCATACTTGTCATACTGTTTCCGCAGCTGCTCATCACTAAGGACTTGATATGCTTCTCCTATCTAATTGCGCCATGAGCAAAGTTTCGTCTGTGATAGGAAAAAGTGAAAGGTGCAACAGGGCCGGGCATACAGCTTGGAATTTCTGGTGGGCAGTCGCATCATCGGGATTCTTATCTACAGCATTGCTTTAGCGCCCATATCCAAAAAGACGCGGTGTTGGTCTAAATTTACCGGGGTGAAGCTTTATCGCGAGTTTGCGGTAGGCTTTCTTGATTTCGAGTTCGGTAGCTGTTGGAGGCACCTGCAGTGCGTCGTAGTAAGCGGTATCTACTACCATGACTGCAGGAATATGTAGAATGAATATTCTAGTGGTATTGGGAGAGAGTGTGGTTTCACGGGAAGGAGAAGGCTGGTGGCATGGTGGTTTGTACGCGGCTGCAGGGCTGAGTCGATTTTCCTTCGCCAAAGACCGTGCACATGTCCGGCCACCTCGGTGACGTCTGTGTCCAGGCTTCATCTGACATTAGACAGAACATGCCTAGTCTCGCATGTCTTTAAAGTATTGTAACCCAGCTTAATTTCATGAATGAATCAGCATACGTAGGCCCCGAATACTTTAGGCGCAGGATGGTACTTAAGAAATTTTTACCGCGAACTTGGTTTATATTCCTAAAAGATAGTCTTTCACCTCACCTACTGTGTTATATTCTCTCACTTATGGTTCCTTATTTGAGAAATCCGCAATAAAGAGGCCTAGAAATATTTCGGGCATTGCCAAATCACGGACTGTGATTAATTAGAATGAAACGAATAAGATGCCAGAGATTATATTAGCTCGTACCATAAGTGCCAATTAAACTGCGAGATACCGATAGAATCCGCTTAGAAACTGTGAAGGATATAAAAGTGGCATCGATTTCGGTTATTGGAAGCTGTTAGGGCTTCCGCATATATTAAACCGTGGCTCTGAAATGCCCCTTTCTCGAGTCATTTCCTAGCATTTAAATACTTGACCCTTGATCAGTTCAGCAGCATTACTACCACAATTTCGAACAGCCCTGAAATTATAGTATGAGTATAGCCAATCATGCTATCCCGGTTCCATATTGACAAAAATCTATCAACTAAAGAATCAACCACGACCACATCCGGACATCTCCTACCCGTTCGTCAAACCATCCCATAATTCGCACCCTGCTAGTAAAGTGCAACTCAGTCCAGAGCATATCCTATCTGTCCCATGTAAACGCCATGCTAATCTTCGTTGTGTAAACCCATTTTGATATCCCCGCCCCAGTCACAGAAGCAATCAAGAGAGGGCCACATGTTCAACCTCTCGAAAGTGATGCCCGTAAATGAAAGAGAAAGAAATGTAACGCCGTGAAATATCCGTCCAAAGGTTTGAATCCAGCCACCTAAACAGACAGGGAACAGAAAAAGGTGAAGCAAAGAAAATGACCAACAGTGAAAGTAGCCGACACGCTCGAATTGACGGACCAGAATGAGATAATTCGGCGCCGAGAAACGTAATGCCGGCATTGCAAGTGAACCAAAGACGCTGGATCAAATGCCGAGGACTTTCCCCATGCCTAAACCGCTCACACACGGTTAGTTAAGCCCCGCACAAAGACCCTTTACACGGTGAACTTGGCTTTTGCGCGGGTACTTCCAGCGTGGGCACTATCTGTATGTCCGGAGAACTCCACCATCTCGTTCTCTTTCAAGCCCAATGCTTCCTTGAACCGCTTGCCGACCTTCAACAATACCTCCTTGCCTTGCTCGAAGGTCCTGCCCTTGCCCCCCGCATTGTTGCCGTCCCCGCCACCAGGAAGCGGCTTGCCAACTGTCCGAGTCCAGAGGCCGATACGGTAGAAACCTTTCCGCACGTTGACCACAACACCCATGACTTCGCCATCATTATCATCTTCAAGTGTCTCTCCAATTGCGGCAAGCATAACGTGCAGCCAGAGAGCATCTATGTTGATGGCCTTCTTTTCTTTGAATTGGAAAGCCCATTTGCCGCCATGCTTGTTCTGTGGGTCTTCCCATTCGGGGCGGACGCCTTTCTTGAAAAGGTGGTAGTCGGATTTTAGGGCGAGTTCCGAAGTAGGTGTGATGTTGTTCTTTGCGGAAAGATGTGATGTTAGTAGAAGCTTCTGAGAGCGGAGGGCACGCGGGAAAGCCAGACTCACATAGATGCCCCAGAACTCTTCCACAGAGTCAAAGGAAATGACTTCCTTTAGCAGCTCATTCCAGTTATCGCCCTTTGCTCATGTCAATAAAGTAGACACATGGATCCGCGCCAATAAATATTGAGCCTACCTTTCCGCTGGGCGGCTTCGTGAACCACAACGTCCAGGCATTCATGAGTGGATGCTTTACGTTGAAGTTCTCAGGGTCGTGGAAAACTGTGACAGGGGAGTCGTCCGTATCGGCTCCTAGAGAGGAATCGGTTGTCTCATTAGACTTGCTATCGGCAGGCGATATTGGAATGGTGTCGAGCGGTACTGGCTGCTGCGAGTTCGTAGCGGTTGCAAGATCCGCCATGATGGGATGGAGAAAAGAAATGAACAAGATGTAGCGAAGATCTAGACAAGCGTTCTAGTCGAAAGGAGAAATAAGGCTTGGTGATCTAGAGCACGAGAAGAGGCTCGTTCAAGCCCAGCAGAACTAGTTAGTGAGTGAAGATGATACGACAGAGCAAGTTTTCAAGCTTGCACGGGGCTGGCAATCAAGATAGAGGCGGTCGCAAGGGACGTGGTTTAAACGAAGAAAGGTTGGTAGTGGTGGAAAGTAGGTAGATATTCGTTGGTGGTCGTTCGCGGTGTCTCTGAATGGGCGGAAATGAGCTTGCGATGAGGCTTTTGCGCACAACCAAATACCGCTTATGTCATGTTCCATTTTTCCTTTTTCGGACTGAGGACTTGTTTTGATTCAGTGAATCACCCTCGGTGCTCTCTTTACTTGTACACACCCTTAAGCTTCTGTTCTATTGCTTCATAGAGGTTCTTATTTTAATCTTTCTCTAGAATTTACAATTCTGGGATTTTAATTTTCATGAACCTCCAGAGCCCTTTTGGGTTTCTTGGCATTATCTCTTACAATGTTAATTTGGGTCTTCAGGTTATCGATAAGGACCAGCCAATTAGATTAGATAAATTCGGCGCCTACACTTAGATATACAAGGCCGGTGATATTTATAAAATACTATATAAAACTAATATATAAGCTTAATATTTGGACTTAAGTCAAGACCCCTAGCAAGTGGTCCTTCTTGTAGAACGGTATTTTATATATACTGCTGCTAAAATGAGTCCTTAGAAGACGCGCACGCCCCCTTGTTTGAAAACGGTGTTCCCGCACGGACCATTTGCTCTGAGACCCTGACGTTGTAAGGGATAATGTGGTGCAACAACCCCCCACTGGGCTAGAGTTGCACAACACAATCCAGGAATAAAACGAATCACTCTTCGCTCCCTTTGCCCCTCTAAAATTCGAGCTTCTATTCCACTGCTTTATGTAGATTCTTTTTGAAAGTTCAACTCGATTATATATATTTGTGGACTCATATATGAAATAAGAATAATCACATTCTAAAACCACAAGCGTTTTCAAAACATATCCCCACCACCGTCTTAGGTAAAACCCACGGTACTTAAGCTTCCCGGAGGCGGCCTCGTCGCCGAGCAAGGTGGGTTTTTATATAAGCACATCTTCGGCACAACCACAGCTATGAAAAAAGCTGGATTGCAATTTGACATCCGTGCTAACCACTGAACTCCATCACAGCATAAAACTCTCCTTCCGTGCCATTGATCCATAAGCTCTAAAAGTACAGGTAGAAAATTTGCATGACCAAAGATGATAAACAAGGTAAGGACTATCATTACAAGTGAAAATTGGTATTAATATGCTTCACTACAGCTCACCATGATCATGATTGCGTAGGAGCTTTCCGGTATCTAGTGAGTCAGGCGATCCTGAGCCGAAGAGAGTATTCCGAATTTGGTCGAACGCAATATCGAATCTTGCGCCAGCAAACCAAGCAATTCCAACCTAGGCGTAACTGTTAATATTAGGTTGTCCCATAAGACATCAAACACTCACCATAAATGCAGAAATGATGAACAAAGTTAAGAACACAGCAATGCCCATATAGATCATGTCCCACTTAGCCTCCTCCCTCTCTGCCCTTTCCTTAGCTTCTTGTTCTGGGCTGACGATCTTTCCGCTGACAACACCACCCTTTGCTGTTTGAGAGGGGAATATTGATTCAATGAACTGTTCAATCTAGAAGGCATTGTCAATTCATCGTCGTTGGTGAGCCGCAGTTGCAGGTTTGATTACATACCTTGCCACAAGCGATACTAATTTTGAGGAAATTCGGGTCCTTGGGGTTGTTCTTCTTGTGAATCTTACGAACATACCTCTTGAAGACGTCACAGACCATTTGGAGATTCTGAGTAGACTCTACCATCAACTGACAGGCCTGGCCCTTGGAGATCTTGACATTCTTCTTGAAAACATCGGGATTCCGGAAGCATACTTCTAGCGTCGCAATAGCCATTGATTGGGGAATTGCGCAGAAGTTAAAGACACTCTGATCTTTGATTCCCGCAAGATAGTAGAGGCACTCGTCAGCCCGATTGAGCGCCGTTAGGATCATCTCAGAGCTACAGCTCAAGGCGAGCTCTTGGTTTTCTGGCCTGAAGAGATCCTCAAATTTGCTGACATACTGTGACCAAATCTCCTTCGGCCAGAACCGTCGCTTATCATCCAGGTCCTCTCGAATATCTCTGATGATGTTGACTTGCTGAAGGAATTGACCCATGGATTCCATCAGCTCGGGACGCTGGAGAAGGGCAGGGTTGGCTAGACCACCCTCTACAAACAAGCGTGTCAGGCCTTCTCCCACAAGTCCGGCAACGTAGTGGCAGTAGAGTTCGTAATCTTTGACGGTATTCACTCCGTTGATATTGTGCTCCGCGTTGTTTGCATAGTCAGCCATGCCATCGCCCATCTTCTTTGTAATGTCCTTGATTATCGTCCTATAGGCCGGCTTGATCTTCTTGAGCTCCTCAATGACAACGTTGAATTGAACCAACAGCTCCCTATCCTTCTCATTGGGCCCATTTTCCGTGAAAGTCCATCCGTCCTTTTCCAGTACGTTTTGGAAGTTTCGTAGCAGAGGTTCCTTCTTTTCGAGAGGTATTGTCATGTCATCTTCGACGGTGTCCAAACCCCGCAAGATAAGGTAGAAAAGACATATCGGGACGAGGAGTTCGGGGTGGAGCTCTTTGATGACTGCGCTAAAGCTGCGGCTAGTCTTGTCGAGGAAGTAGAAGCATTTCTTGAGAGACTCGGGCTCCTTGGATTCATCTCGCTCATGGACGGGATTGTGCCACACTTTCCTGGGTCTTATTAGCGGTGCTTCGAACAGGGGCTTCAAGCCATCCCCAACGACAGCTCTGAATGCGACAGGGCCTGTAGTTGTAAATGGTGCATCCTATTACAAGCTCTTACCATTGTATAATCGACCTCAACTCCTGAACATGGACGAGATAGTACAAGTAGCCTGATAATTTGGGCATGATGAAGATGTCTTTAATGGTCAATTGACGACGTTGAGTGATTTCTGGAAGGGTAGATTTGCGTGAGGGCACTATCAACTTGTCAGTATCTCACAATGAGCGCCCCAGCAGTGTTGAAAAGAAGTTTGCACAAGCCAAATGCTTGCGGGCGCTGACAGGTGTTATTCAAAGTCCGGACGGAGAGCAGTTGATGCTTTCTCCGCAGGATGTTTTCTGAGGTTAGCGCTGATCGGTTATTTTCCGTAATCTCGCTGTCTCGCTCATGATTAACGCGACTACTATCCAAAGACGGGAAATCCGGTGGATGAATAATGAAGAAGCGCTTCTCAGGGTCAGCCGTGAATCGTGAGCGGATTTCACGACCGCGGGATGAAAGGTTTTGTGCCACCGGCATTGGTTCTTTCTCCGTGTCAAACTTCCGCTATTACCGGACCTGCATGTCCTCACTTCATCTCCAGGGCCAAGCCACCTCGGGTTATTTAGGTGGGTATACTTTCATCTCTCCATAGATTTGTCCGTTCTCATTCCGTTCATCAGAGCCTACAACTTAATTTCATCGTTGCGTGTTGATTTCTATGTCGCACGTTCCAACTTCTAAAAGTGGCTGAGTCGTGGCCATCTCTAAAGACTCCCTTCCGGATAAATACAAAGATACATATAACATTTCTCCAAAGTCTGCCTTCGGAAATCGAATGGATCACCCACTCACTTCAGCACTTCCTTTCCTGCAAATCAGTTTAATCCAACTAACTCATCAGTTTAAACCGCAACCTCGTAGAGAGTTCCAAATTCATTCCTAAACTTAACGAACCCGATGCTGCCTATCGTCTATAAGCAAAACCCTAAAACCCTCGGCCGAATCACTCCCAACGAAGCATTAGCTGCTATAAAAGCGCTTTGCGCCTTTTCCCAAACCTTCGCGTTGACAATGGTCGATCCGTTTCCCTCCATCCGCAAGACCGATGCCAGCTCTAGCGAGCGTTGAGGGATTCTTCTGCTATGTCTAAAGTTGGCCGGGGATCAAAGTGCGCTTACCAAGGCGGAGTGTCATCGTCTCCTAATCGTTGAACGAGAATTTTATTCCAGTGCCACTGGCGAAATGAAGCTCAATATGACATGGTGTGTCTATAATGTTACAGCAACAAATCATTTGCCCTGTAACCAAATCGAGGTCGGTCTCGCCGCTGTTTCTGGAATCCGCTGGCTGCATGTCCTGTGCGAGCTGCATTACTGCTTCGACGAAGACGTCAACATATCTGACGGAAATACATTCTCCAGATATGGTAGCAATTCTAACTCCCTGAATGTCTAGGCCAAGTATTGGACCTCCTGGCACCAGCGTTAGCAGCTCTGCACCAGGCCTTCACATTCTTTCTGTAAATAGGTCACAGCACGCTAGCGTATCAAGCAGCATTCAGAATATACAGTGATACATGTCATTTTGGAGTGGTGCGGCCACGATGAATATTGACAAGTTCAAAAGCTCATTGAGCACGAAATATTCCTGTCTTCAAGATTTTTAATACTGTGGCTCTGTTCCCGCGCTCCTTCTGCGTCATAATAGCAAGGTCCCAAAAAGCTGAGAATCTACACATTAAAAAAAGGACGTAGCGGACTAATCGACGTGAAGAGGATGAAATCTTTCCTAAGATGATCAAAGAATAGCCTCCCGCATCCAGTCAATTTCGTAAGAGAAGCGCGTTTACACTAAATTATAAATAGTCATGGGACTACGCATAAATTTCCACATCCCGCGCACCATCCTTTTGCTCTTTAGTGTCTCGGATATTTTCCGGCCGTGAGCTTCTTCGTTTTCGGCATCATTTTGTTGAAAAATTGGCTCTACCACCCAAGATATGCTCATGCTCCGGGTTTCAGAACGGGGTATCGTTTCGCAATGTTGATTAAATGGTGTAAGGACAAGTTCCTGTCCGGAAGCATCTCCATCGATGTCAAAAATAGCGCGCTGGTGCCCTGAGGGCTCATCAGAAGTCTCTGGGCGAGAACAGAGTTCAGCAAAATACGCAAAAGCCTCTGGCGTGATACCACTGGAGCCACCGTTGACTTCGTCCCCTTTGTTAACGTTAGCATCGTTTTCTCTGGATTGGATATTTTCAACCGCAAGTCGTATCAAAGAAGCCACTAATTGTTGGTCTAAGTGACTCTGCGTTCTTGACTCTGCATCAATAGAACTCCGCTTATCCTCGACCTTCTCTTTGGCTCCGGAACACCGAGTAGTAGGCATATTGTATTCGTCCTCAGAGGAGGTCTGCACCAGCCGGCCAAGCCAGAGACCTCCTTGATCCATAACCCTATCAATGAACCAATAATGATAGAAGACTCCATCTCTGCCTCGTCCGAGATCAAACATGTTTTGGCACTCTTCGACTCCCAGTCCTTCTGAGAAGTCGAGGACTGATTCAATCATATCATCGGAAAGTCCTTTTCCAGTCGGTCTCCAGTGACTGTTGAGTATGGATTGCCATATGGCATCTGCAATCTCTATCTGCCTACTAGCTTGAAGCTCGATCAAGATGTTGAAAAAGATGTGAGTCATAGCGAGCCATTGCTCCCTCGTACTCTCCCTTGATACGTTGTTGAACCGGCCCTCTTTTGCCAACTTTGGCCCTCCATCCGTACAAACTTTACTCATATGCTTCAGCCTAGACCAGGCCTCTCCATAGTTTTCTTTAATTATATTTAAATCAATAAACTCGTCGATTTTCCACAAGAGACCTGGAAATGAGAAGCCCCGATTTGAGATCTGGTACGATACTGTGTTGTTCTGGCCTACCGTTACCCCGGTAGGATTTAAAACGTCGGCTGCAATGTTATTGAGCCATTTGACGTTGCCAGGAACCCAGCTAAAGTCCAAACTCTCATAAATGCGTGCTGCTTCTAATTAGTCAGTCATGATACTCAATATGCCGGATAACACATGCAGGCTGACCTACCAGGATCTAATTCCTGAGGCAGACGATACACCTCCGGTAAGAGCAGTGAGAAATCTCCATTGATTAGGGAAAGCATCAAAACGCAGGTGCTCAGGCGATGCTGAGTTTTCTCAAGCTTGACCGTATCGAGCCGCAAGCGGTAGTTGCATAAGTTAGCAATGATTGCCAATCTATCCGCTGTGAGACTATTATTCCGGCCTTTCAAGAAAGACAAGGCTACGGCAGCATTGCAAGTCCGTCTCGGCTTGAAGTCTTCAACGCCGAAGTTGACAATCGTTGATGGCCTCATTCTTGGGTGAAACCATGGAAGTCGGTCCAAAGTTAACTTCCAGTCTTTAAGCTTAATAGCTGGGTATTCTTGTGGCCTTTCGTTAAAGAAGGCTACAGACTCTGAAATACATCTGTCCAGAAGGTCCAATCGGATTGCAACGTCTGTGAAAGACATGTTATGGCAGATCAGACTCCAACCTTCGGTGGCTACATCTTTGGCTCGGGGGAAAAGTAGAATCATATTGCCACTCGAGGCAAAGGCTTCTTGTAGCACCCATGCGCGTGTGTTCCAGCGATCATTTGTAATCATGCTCAGGACTTCAGCAAGACTTTTCAAGTGCATAACTCCGAACGTCTTCAAAGGCCTTGGGCCATGGGCCCGTAAAGAATCTCCGACACGCCATTCGAAGAATAGTGACAGGGCGTCTAAATGGCGTTGTTGATCCAAGATAGTTCGGAACAATCCAATAGATGTATGTGCTCTGAGGTATACCACGTCCATAGCTTGAACGCCAAGTTCCTTCTCCTCCTCGTTATCCTGTTCGATACACTCCTTTGGGGTCCATTAGTAGACTTAAAATCATGGGATTAGCTCATTGAACAGAATCTATACCTGATCAATCCATATCTAAAAGAACAGAGTCAATAGCTCGCTCTATAAATAAGATATCACGGCTCCGACTGACTGACCATTCGAAATCCGTTTTGGACAGCAAAATCCACTGCTCGATCAATAATATCCTTCGGACCTCTGGTCGGTCTGATAGTCAAATCTTCCTCGAGGACAAGATAGGGTGGATCCTCTGAATTGCCCTTAGTTTGAGCATCTTCGTTAGGCCAGCAATAAGACACTGCAACAAAATGCGTGCATGTAGATAGATCTGATGGTTTCGTGGTCTTGGGTTGAAGCCTCCTCATCCGGAATCTCGTGACTTTGCCTTGATTAGGAAAAAGAGGTATGTGCAAACATTCCTTGCAAGAGCGCGCTTCGACGTGGACACAAGGGCGTGAAGTCCCCTGAAGTTGGTTTTCTCTAGCTTCTAAGGAGGATGGGAATTTGGAAAGATGGGAGGCATACAGCTGCTCATCCGCAGGCGGAATCCGCAAGTCGCACCGACTGCATTGTTCTTTCACCGATAATCCTCCACTATCAGACTCAACTATATCCCCATGCCAAGCTGCATCTCGGCCATCATCAAAGGTGAGAAATCGGGAGTTTCTTGCCCATTGAGTAGCATGTGTTCGAGTGGTACGGTATTGAAGTATCGATTCCGCATGTAAAGAGAGCTCAAAATGGCTCGAGCCGGACCAGTCCCCTTTGAGATCATCTATCATGGTAACAACGGAATATTGCACGACTGAAGATGCATCGGGGATTCTAAGTGGATAGAAGTGTAACTAGAAGCAGTGAACGATCACTATTAACTCCATGAACTACTTCTAAATGCAGTAAAGGTATCATATGTCAAAATGTGTACGGAAGAGCTTTTGACTATCGGCATGATGAATTTGTCAAATTTATGCCAAGAGGCCTAGTGGTGCGCTGTATCTCTTGTCTCAGACGTGCAGATCAATTTGCCAATAGGACGAGAGGAGTTTGAATTTAGCCTCACCAAAGGCCTAGCCACGAGATTGAAAAGAAAATATCGAGCCGATTTCAAGGTTTGTCCCGCATTTGACAGGCGCACAATGACCAAGGATGACAAAGCGCATCACTAAGCAAGGAAGACGAACATTCCTGTATTTCCGACGGCTACATATTTTTTTCTGATTCTTATCAATTATTTCTTTAGAACCTAAGTAACCCACCAGAAAATATCCTCAGTATCAAACATGTCTCCAAAGGTCTTTTTGACGGGTGCAAATGGCTTTGTTGCGTCTCATGTGCTCTCTGGACTAGTCGGAGTATGTCATGCTCTTAGTTACAATACTCTCTACGAGCTCTACCATCCCTGGCTTACATGGCATAGCGGGACTATCAAGTAGTCGCTAGTGTAAGGTCTGAACAAAAAGCCCAAGAAGTCTTGAATCTTCACCCCTCTTGGAAATCGAATGTGTCATTCATCTATATTCCAGATGTTGCTGCACATGATGCTTTCAATACGGTTTTTGAGAACCAGGAAAGCGGATTTGACTACGTCATACATACTGCATCTCCTGTTAATTTTAGCGTGAAAGATCTTCAAACGGAGCTGATAGATCCTGCGGTGCACGGGTATTTCTGCTAGTTCACCACCCACTTATAGACATATGACTGATAATCTTTCTAGAACCACCAACCTCATCGAGTGTGCACACAAACTGGGAGGCAATAGCATAAAGCGCTTCGTATTACTCGGCAGCGCAGTGGCTGTTCTAAACTCATTCGAAGATCTTAGTCGAGCTGGCAAAGATTATACGGAAGAGGACTGGAACCCGGTATAATGTGCTCAACGCGTAAAGCAACCACCACTGATAGTTATCCAAGGTAACGGCCGCTTACGCTATTGAAAATAAAGATGCAGTTGCGGCCTACAACGCTTCGAAGAAGCTAGCCGAGCAAGCTGCATGGCAGTTTATGGAGAGTGCAAAACCTGTCTTCGATCTGACGGTGATCAACCCGGACATCATTATTGGGCCAATGATCCAGCCTGTACCTAAGCTACAATCCGTGAATGAGACAAATGATTTCGCAGTGTATAGTTTCTTCAATGGAAAATACAAGCAAATTAAGGGCTTAACATTTCCGTTCTATCACTTTGTACGCCATCTCACCCTTCATATTTCATATAGCGTATTGGCGATAACTTACTTTGCAAAAACCGTTTACCAGGTCGATGTTCGAGACGTTGCTCTAGCTCATATACTCGCATTAACCAGCCCCGCTGCGTCCAACAAGCGCATCATTCTCGTGTCCGGATTGATCACGCCTCAGCTTGTCATAAACACCATTCGGGAGAACTTCCCTAACCTCACGTCAAGAGTAATGGAAGGGGAACCAAGCCAAATTTTCCCTAAAGGTGTACATCCAACAGGTTGGAACACAACACGAAGCTTCGAGATTTTAGGTCCGGATTGGAGCTATGTTGGTTTAGAGAAGAGTCTATTAGATACTGTCCACTCAATCTTGGTCCTTGAGAAGCAATGGAAATTGTAGCTCACCGTAGTTTTTACAACAATAAGAAGGGGTTAATACAAAATCCACCCCCTGACCCTGTTAAACTAGCTTCTACTCCTTTAAACAAACCTTCTTACGGACCTTCTTAAGGCATAGAAGACGCGTATAAGCGGAGGCGCGCGCCTTAAGGCCACGACGCTCCTCCTTACGTACTCGCTCGGCACGAGCGTGGTCTTCGTCTTAAAGATAGTAAATTTCAGTAAGGGCGCTTAATAGCTTACTGTTAAGCTTCGTAGCGGTAGATTAGGCCTAGAACCCTAAGAGTAATTAACAAGGGTACTTAGTAACTATTAAGAACGATATAACGTGTATATTTAGTATTAGATATAGAGCGAACGTTATAGGACGGCCGTATATTCGCTTTTAGATATTTAGAATAAGAGGAAGGTTAACAACCGGAAGGAGCCGCGATTATAACGTAAACTAACCCCTCTTTTATATGATAAGAATACGGAGTAGATATTATCTTACTAAGTAATGGTATAGTAGCAATAGTGCGTATACATCGTTAGGTAGGTAAGGAAGGAGTTACTCTAGGTATAATAAGTAATATAGAAAACAAAATTTAATAAAGGGATGCTATACCTTTAATTAATAACCTAGAGATATAGGATATCTTTAAGGATGAAAATAGAAAGGAGGGGGATAGTGTTACGGACCTTATAATAAAAGTATTACGGATACTTTTTAGTAAACTAGACGAGTTATAGGATATAGTATAGGCTATAATAGAACTAGTAGATCTATATAATGAGTAGTAAGCAATGTTATATAATAAGGTTTATAAGGTCTATCTTATATACCTTATATATAACGGAACCTTATAGCAAGTACTACGGTGGGCTCGTTATTGGGCTAGGTGTGTAGGTATTACAATAAGTCAATAACGTAATAATAACTGGTGGAGTGGTTGCCTAACAGATTAACTCTAATTGTATTCTAAGAATTACTATAAGGAGGAACTATCTAGGTAGGGACTAAGGGTCCTTAAATACACAACTATACTCCTATAAAATCCTTCTTATATATAATATATATATGCTCTATCTGCTCTATTATAGATTATATAGATTATATAGATTATACAGATTATATTACGTAACTTAGTTACTATTTCTTGTTACATAGTTTTACCGGATCTATCTTGGACCGTACTTATATTAATTAATTAGCTTCCTCCAACTCCTCTCTAAGTAGTTATAGTATTGTACTTAAAGCGTCCGTAATACTATCTCCCTTCTCTTTATCTTTATCCTTAAAGATTTTAAATATCTCTAAGTTGTTTACTAAAGGTGTGATATCTATCTAATTAATTTAGTTAATATTATTACTTATTATGCCTAAAGTAATTTCTCTTTTATCTACAGTCTAATGTGCTTACACTATTACTGCTATATTGTCGCTAGGTGAAATAATACTATCTCTATATTCTTATTATGCAAAAGAGGGGTTAGTTTGCGTTACGCTAGCAAGTCCTTTATCTTAGTAACCCTCTTTTTACTTAGAGTACACTAAAGCAAATATTTATTTATCCTATAACGTTTGCTTTATATCTAACGCTAAGTATATATATCTTATAACTCTTAATAGTTTATAAGTTCCCTAAGTAATTTATTATAGGGTCTTATATTTAATCTGCTACTGCGAAGCTTAATAGTAAGCTTTTAAGCGCTTTTAATAAATTGTAGTAATCGTAAGAGGCGGAATAAGAGGCTGCGGCTGCTTAACAGCGTGCCCTTAAAACTCGTCTTTTAGCCTCTGCTTATCTTTTACGTCTTAAATAGGTTTGTAAGAAGGTGCGTTTTAAGGAGTAGAAACTTATAAAATAAGGTCTATAGGAACTTAGTAATAAGAGAACTAACTTCCTCCTATAAAGGGAACAACTCTAAGTAATTCGGTAGTTGCTTTTCCTAGGTCCCCCTTAGGTAACTTATTCTTTAGCAATCCTTCTTTAATATTACCTAACCTATTTTCTTCTAATACTCCTATACCTTTCCTATAGCGTTTTTTAAATTTTCTAGTAGTTTCTAGGTAGTTTTATTATAGCCTATCCACTTTACCTTATACCATATTTTATCGTTAACGTTCTTATAACTAACGATCTTTAAAACTTGCTATTTATCCTCTTCTTATCCTCTATACGTGTCTGCTTTATAAACTAATGGCTTAATATCTCTATATACTAGCTTTAGCATTGCGATATACTATATAGGGTAGATTTTTATTTTAGCTGGTAGGTTTAACTTAAATATAACCAGTGAAATTTTCTACGTAATTTTAAAAGGTCCTAGTCTAACGTGGTTTAACTTCTTACTTAGTTATTAACTCTTAAAATTTTTATATAGTAGCTATACTTTATCTCCCTCCTTAAGATCTAGTCCCTTAGATCTCTTAGCATCATAGTATTTCTTTATTCTTTACTATACTACTTTAGCTATTTCCATAAGGTTTGTATAAAGATTTATTAAAGCCTCTATTCTTTACTTAGCTATACTACTTATCTTCTTTACTTAATATAGCGATAATAATGTTCTTAGCTTATATCCATAATTCGCCTTAAATAGTAACGTACCTATTTCTTCTTGTAGTGTTGTATTGTATATAAACTATATAACTAGTAATAATAATACCTAATTATTCTGCGCGTAATTAATATAGTGCCTTAGATACTGCTCTAGTGTCTAATTTAGTTTTTCCGTTTAACCGTCTGTCTGCGGATAATATATAGTAGAAGTTACTACTTAAACTCCTTACTCCGCTAAAAATACCTCCTAGAATACTACTATAAATCTTAAATCTCTATCCGATATAATTTTACTTAGTACTCTATACCTTATAAATACTTCCTTAATATAGATTCTAGTAATATCTTCTATTAATATCTCTTCTATATACGCTATAAAGTATCCCTACTTTATAAGCTTATCTACTATTACTAAGATTATATTATAATTTTGTCCGGTAATAAAATCTCTTAATTTTAGTAACTTAATAATAAAGTCCTATAATATAACCTCCTATAGTCTCTCTAGTATTTTAATAGGTTATAACCCTCTATATAGCTTATGCCTTGTTAATTTATTTCTTTAGTAATCTAGATACTCTCTAGTAACCTTCCTAGCTATCCTCTAGATTCCATTAATAATATACTCCTTTTAGAGTTTTAATACTAAGCCCGTAGCTCTATTATATCCTTAAGTTAGTCCTTTATAGAAATCTTCTATAAATTGCTCTGCTATACTCTTTAGGATATACTTTACTTCTTAGTTTTTATATATATCCGTTTATAGATCTTCTAGTTATACTTTTAGAATTCTTTATACCTAAAAGCTTTTTAGTAACTTATAAGCTTTCTTTAGTTTATCTTTTTAAATTATTATAATTTTTGGATAATTATACCTAATTAACCTATCTATGTTTTTTTATAATAAAGCCCCTAATAGCTTTTTATCTTTTTATAGTTTAGCATTTTAACTTAAAGTATCTGCCCTTATATTATCTATACCCTTAGTATACTAAATCTTAAAATAGTATTCTATAAGCATCTCTACCCATCTAACCTATCTTTAGTTAAGTTCCTTTATTATTAGAAATCCTATTAGATTCTTATAATCCGTCTTAACTATAAATAGTTTTTCTATACCTTATAAGAATGCTCTTTATTTCTTTAATACTGTAACTATACCTAATAACTCCTTATTATAGATGTTATAGTTTAACTCTAGTAGTGTTATCTTTTAACTATAGTATGCCACTAAATACTATCTATTTAGATACTTTTATATAAAATATACTCCTAGTATAAAGTCTAATACATCTATTTTTATAACCGTCTCTAGACCTAGCTAATAGATTTTAAGAACTAGCTCTTAGGTAAACAACCTCTTGACTTCCTTAAATAGTTCTTATTACTCTTTTCCCTATGCCTATAGTTCTTCTTTCTTCGTTAACCGCATAAATAGCTTAATATCCTTTAACTATTGCGCTATAAACCTTCTATAGTAGTTATAAAACCCTAAAAACAATTTTAACTATATAACGTTCTCTAGTTCTTACCAATTTACTATAGCCTCGATCTTCTTTAGATCTATACTAAGTTAGCCTAGTTTAATAATAAATCTGTCTGAACGAGTTCGAACAGGAATTTGTGGTCGCAGTCACGTGAGCTAAGCGAGCTCAGGAAACCCCTTAAATTCTACCACTTCATGTACAATTAGAAGAACAAGTCACCACCATCCCAAAGAGCATACGATACTATACGTATTTCGTGCCCCGGGATATGACTCAATTGTATCATTAAGTTGATACAAACACTGATCAGTGAGCGCGCACAGATCAGCAATCACTCGACACCTCCCACCGAGCGATATATACGACAGCGACCACCCGTTCAGACTCCTAGTACGACCTGCTAGAAGGTCGGAAGTCGGGGATTACGGACTATCACCAACTCTGTATACTTATTCAAGTCTTAGTACGGTTTACCGGAAGTTATAGACGCGAATACAGACCTTTACGGAACCCCCTATCCTCAACCCTCTTCGAACCTCAAACCCCTATTCCTACTACACCCTCTTTCAATACCTCCGACGTCTTTTCAGACCCCTTACGGAGACCCCCTACCCTTCTACGAACCGTTACGGACCCGTTAATCACCTTTACGGACCGTTACGGAGACCTCCTACCCCTCTGCGAACTACTACGGACCTGTCAGGACCCCTTACGGACACCCCCACCCTTCTACGAACCACCACGGACCCGCCAACCACCTTTGCGGACCCTCATAAGACCTCTTCCACCCGCTACGCACCACACTATACTACATAGTATGGCAGACATCAGCAAGCAAGTTAGCGAAGGTCAAAAGAAGTGGAGATAAGGAGTCGACCTTACGTCTGCAGATGACGTTGATAACTACATCAATTTCAAAATCCTTGAATACGGACACTATAAGCTTCTGAACGACGACCTATGGGAGCAATATAAGGAAGACTTTGCGGACTTTACGGAAGCTATTTTTAAGGCCTGCAACCTCGTAGCTATCTGTAACCTACGAACCCTCCTACGTCACTAAGGTGTATGGGTTAAAAAGGACAAGCAAGTTACTATTACACGGGCTCTATACGACACACTATGCGAGGAAGACCAAAGGGAATGGACTAAAGAGGAAATCCTAGACCAGGTTAAAACCACCAGCAGACTCTTTGCTTCTCCCAAACTTAATAGGATCGCTAGCCTTATACCTGACATACTCAACCAAATTCGCCCTATAGACCCAAGTAGTCTCGGAATTAATCTTACGGCCCAAAGCACACCCAATCTTTAAGCTACGGACCGCAACGGACCTAATATAACCTCAGTTTACGACCTCCTGTTTAATTCTAAAGTCCTCGTGCGTAAGAGCGGCAATTAGACTGGACCCTACTGTTTACTGGCTATAGAAGACGAAGCGTGCTGTGTACAACTCCCTAACGGACCAACTAGCTTTAAAAGCACGTCCGTAAAACCCTATTCTCGGTCTAAAAACACCTATAACATCAAACCAGACAAACTGAAAGCACCCTTACCTACTTTGGAAGTCCCCCAGGAACTACAGTACCCGCACCAACTAAGTCTTACCCAGCAGCCTGCCTAGCAGCAGTATAACTTTCAGCGGCCTGCCCAGTAGCAATATACCCTATAGCAGAACGGTTCCACGGAATGTTCTAGGGGGGTAGCTATACCAAAGGAAGAGCTGGACAAGACGTTAAAGGAAGAGACTATTGAAACGTCAGATAAGGACGAGACTCAGGTAGACTCCAGTGGAAATCGACAAGTAGACTCTGGTGGAAATCGACAGGTAGACTCCGGTGGAAATCGACAGGTGGACTCCGGCGGAAATTAAGATCAAGTAACTGACCAAGAAGAGCTCAACCCTCAAGACGATGACGTAATAGGCCCGCAAGCCTCGAAGGACGATCCTCTACCTGGCCTCCCTACCCCAGCTCAGTTACCAGAGCCTCAATCAAATCTTACAACTGCCCCACCTGCTCAAGCTCCGCCTATACAAGCTCCGCCCACACAAGCTTCGTCCGCGCAAGCCCCGCCTATACAAGCTCCATCCGTACAAGCTCCGCCCGCACAAGCTCCGTCCACACAAGCTCCGTCCGCACAAGCTCCGTCCGTACAAGCTCCGTCCACGCAAGCTCTGTCTGTACAAGCTCCGTCCGCGCAAGCCCCGTCTGCACAAGCTCCACCTGCACAAGCTCCGTTTGCGCAAGCTCCGCCCACTTAAGCTCCGCCTGCTCAAGCTCCGCCTATACAAGCTCCGCCCACACAAGCTTCGTCCGCGCAAGCCCCGCCTATACAAGCTCCATCCGTACAAGCTCCGCCCGCGCAAGCTCCGTCTACACAAGCTCCGTTCATACAAGCTCCGCCTGTACAAGCTCCGCCTATACAAGCCCCGCCCGCGCAAGCTCCGTCAGCGCAAGCTCCGTCAGCCTTACCCTCTTTGTTAACCAGAGCCAAGGAGCTATAGCAGTCAAGCTTGTATAAACCTCCGCAACCTACCCAGCAACCGTATAACCCCCAGCAATTACTACCTGCGGCAACCACCTCTACCCTCCCCCCAGCGACTGTCCCTACCCTACCTAGTCTTCCTCCCGCCCAGTATCTTCACCCTGGTACTAACAAAGCTTTTGTTACGGACCTACAATACCCGCAAACCAACTCAGATGCCTACTTTACGGACCGCCGCCACCGCCAACAGTACCGAAATCCACCGCCTATACCGCCGTTTCGGCCACCTATTAGCCAAAAAGCTGTATAGAGTCCTTAAATACTAAGGGAGGTAATATAAGTGAGTCGGTCGATTAGGGTATGTTCATTTACGGCCTATTAGAAGGCCGTACGGTTTATTCTACAGACCGTAAGTAGGACTTACGGCCGGCTTAAAGCACCGTTTAGAAGACGACTAAAAAGGTACTTCGGGAGGGATTTCCTACGCATTTCCTTTATGTTTTATAGTTTTATTTTTATATATTTTGCATTTTATAGTTTTATTAAAGTAAATTACAGAGGCTATATATAAGCGGTTCTATTTTTTAAGTACCGCTAGTATATAATTACAGCACCTGTTATACGGAGGAATTTTATATATATTTCTTATATTTTATAGTTTTATTTCTTACGTATTTCTTTTATATTTTACAGTCTATTAGAAGGCTGCATGGTTTATTTACGGCCCGTTAAAAGGCCGTACGGTTTATTTTACGGGCCGTAAGCAGGACTTACGGCCAGCTTAAAGCACCGTTTGGAAGGCAGCCTAGAAGGCACTCGGGAGGGATTTCTTATGTATTTCCTTTATGTTTTACGGTTCTATTAAAGCAATTACGGAGGCTATACACAGGTGGTTTCATTTTTTAAGTACCGCCAGTGTCTAAACGAGTTCGAACAGGAATTTATGGTCGCAGTTAGGTGAGCTAAGCGAGCTTAGGAAACCCCTTAAATTCTACCACTTTATGTACAATTAGAAGAATAAGTCACCATTATCTAAATGAGCATACAATACTACACGTATTTCGTGCCCCTGGATCTAACTTACTTGTGCTATTAAGTTAGTACGAACAGTATATATATCCTATGACTTTTAATAGTTATTAAGTACCCTAATTAATCTATCTTAGGGTCTCGTGTTTAATCTATTGCTGCGAAGTTAGAGAGTAA
>Ga0307515_10003157_pt1 | contig 34863 bp, 30 predicted proteins | sample 17_EM_MG_FD_194513 | JGI IMG/M metagenome (GOLD analysis project Ga0307515, IMG submission 194513) | Populus trichocarpa ectomycorrhiza microbial communities from riparian zone in the Pacific Northwest, United States - 17_EM | ecosystem: Host-associated > Plants > Roots > Unclassified | place...
GAAGTGGTGCCAGGGTCAGATCTTGCAACTCTGGACGCTGCGGGCAGGTTGTCACCCGGAACCCCTGCGGGCGTCGTCGCACTCTTCAGGCGCAAGGGTCAGGTCTCTCACTGCAACACTAGATGCTGTAGCCGAATCGTCACCGGAACCCCGCGGCAGTCACTGCGTTTTCCGACGACGATTCCTTGCTTTGCCGTTAGGTGCGGTGGGCTGGCATGACACCGGTCAGCAGATTCAGACCATTGCCGTTGCTTACTCGCCGGTGGCCGCTGGGTAGCTCAGCTTCTCGACGCTCCACGTGCGTTGGTGTTCTGTCAGGTGTAGCCAGGTTATCCGGCCGATCAAATCGCCCTCTGCCGAGTAGAGGCGGGTGTTGGCCGGGCCGGAGATGCCAGGACGCCACACGCCTGGGCCGGGGATGACTTCAACGGGCTCAATCACGCCGAATTCGCATTCCGCGTGCTTGAACAGTGGAGTCGGCACATCCATGAACTGAAAGTTTGATCCGCCGCAGCACAGCGCGCGAGCCGCGCGCCGGCGGCCCATCCTCCAACGCAGGTAGACAGCGACCTCTCGTCGGTGATCGGCTGGGTCCCCATACTTCGACGAAAACGGATAGTCGAAGGAAAGGCCACTGCGCACGGCGGCGTAGGCCGCTTCGAATGTGCGGAGAGGTGCTATGTCTTCTACCGGGCAGACGCGTCCGCAGTCCTTGCACCAGGCCGGGCGAAGGGGAACTGCCAGCAGCTCTTCATCGGGGACATGATCACCGATCTCCCCTGAGCCCAGGTAGTAGATGGCCCGATAAAACTCAAAGGGAAATTTCGTACCGCAGCTGGTGCAAACGTAGTGGCCGGGAAGCACGGCTGAATCCTGGGGGCGAAGGTTGGTACCTGTGGGTGGCTGCCGGACGACGCGTAGACCTCCGTCGCCAGGCCAGGCCGGTCATTGTCACCGCGGCAGCTGCTTTGCTGGCCCTGTCGTGCCGATGAGCCTTGAGACCGCGGCCGGTTGAGTTGGCCCAGCCGCCAAGGCCAAGGCGTTGCGCGAGCAAATGGACTGGGCGCCACGACGTTCGCCCACGCGCGGCCAACGAGGCCATAGGTCTCATCAGCCGCGGGAGGACCTCGCATCAGGGACGCAGCCGGCATGCCGCCGGGCGGCTCCCGTGTGGGGGCTGTTCAGTGCACGCTGGTCGGCAGCGATACGGCCACTTCGTCGACGTCGCCGTTGGCGCGGGCATTGAAGCGCAGCAGCATTGCGCCATCTGCGCTGGCCAGTCGATAGGCGCCCGTGGCCAGCAAGGGCACCGGCCCGGCGTTTTCAAGCTCGGCCGTTGGGCGCTGCCGCGCGCCGCGAATAGACAACAAGCGGCCATCGGCCAGGCGGTAGTCGCCGCGGATGGCAGCGAACTCTCCCTCGGGCACCTTGCCGCGGCGCTGGCCCTTGATCTGAACCTGCTGTGAGTCGGCCGCGTTGCCCGCCGAGACCTCGTCACCGGCGGCGGCCCACACAGAAGTGGCGGAGGTGGCGATTACACCCACCGCTCCAATGGCCACGAGAGACGTCATGAATCGATGCATGTCAGGCTCCTGTTGGTTGAGGGTCTGCACAGTTTGGCGAGCACCGCCGCCATGACCATGGCCATGCGACAGACTCAGGTGCCCGGCGGATGGACTGCGCCACCGCACGATGAACCGTTCAACCCAAACGGTCGCGGGGGCTCTGTGAGTTGGAGAGGTGAGCGGGGCGCGAGGGTCAGGGCGCGAGGGGCAGGTCTCTCACTGCAATACTTCGCCGCGCGCCTGGCGAATCTCATGGCGGTTACTTCTTCGACGTCCCCGCGCTGTCCTGACGGTAGGTGTGGCTGGGCTTGGGTACGACACGCTTGACCAGGAGTTCCAGGTCCTTGCTGTGGTACAGGTCCAGGCACTTCATCAGGTCAAGCTTGATGCTCGGACCTTGGATCGAGTTGTACTGCCGGGCCAGGTATTTCTCGATCAGCTTGTTGATCTCGCCGGCGGCGAGTTCGGGGTCGTAGTTGGTCCAAGTGGAGTCCAGCCCACCAGCCGTGGCGCCAGCGTCAGCTGCAGCCTTGGGCTCGCTCGCATAGGCGGCGGCCACGCAAGAACTCAGGACGAGATCCTTGAAGTTTTGCCCATACGTGCGCGAGGCAACCTCGGGCAGTTCCTGCCGCTTCTCTGGCGGGTTAGCGCTTGCGGCGAGAGTCGACGCGCAGGGCAGGGCGACGAGCATCGCGACGACGACGAACCGCAACGTCAAGGCAGACTCCAAAATTTGGCCTTTGCAAACGATAGCGCTGCGGCTATTCCCAGGAAGCTTCGGGGTCCAAGTTCTGCGCCAACTCCATTGCGTCGTGCAGTACCCGACCGACCACGAGGAGATCAGGCTCAAGGCGGTAAACGAAGAAGTGCCGCGGCCGGCGGACCACCCCTGCGCCCGTGGCCGCGTGATGCCGGCTCAGTCGAAGATGCCACGATCGAACACCCGCCCCGAGTTCGGGCCTGAGAATGCTGCCCGGTCTGTCCGGCTGCATCGCAACGTCGCGCAGCGCCGCGACGATCAGGCTCTCATAGCGCTCCGGGCTCCTATACGGCGGTCGGTGACACGGTCTCGCCGAATTGCTCATGCGTCCAGGCAAGGACGCTGATGACATCTGCCTGAGCCGAGTCCGACAGTCGATAGCGAAGCATCAGCCTGCCGTCTTGGCAAGCTGCGCGGCACGACGGCCCAACTGCCCGACGAAATCCTCAAGCTGGTCATCGCCAACATCGGCGTACCGTGCTGCCGAGATATCCGTCCAACCCTGGCGGGCCGCTTGCTTGAGGGCCTTGAGCTTTGCTTGCTCGGCACGCTCGCGCGCCTCGATGAGGCGCAGACCTTCGCGCAGTACCTCGCTGGCGTTCTGGTAGCGGCCGGACTGAACCAGGGTCTCCACCAGTTCGTGTTGATGATCGCTCAAGACCACGTTGCGCGTTGGCATGTTGATAGCTCCGAAGGCGTGGGACACGGTAGGCAAGCCCACGATTGGCATATTCTGCCGACGTCATCGCGAAACGAATCCTTCGCCCTTGGAAGTCTGGCGACGAGGTAGCTGCGAGCCCTCGCGAAGGCGTCGCAAACAGCAAGCCCCGCCGGCGTATCGGCCCTTGCAAACGACAGCGCCGATGCTCACCAACCTCGCTTGGTCATTCCCGGCAACTGTGGTGTTAGTTGCGTGGTAATGCGGTGCCGAGCAGGATGTCCGTGACCTCATCCGAAAACAGGTAGCGCTCGTCGCCAACGAGCACGCCTGTCGCATCCTGCGGGTCGGGCCGCGCGGCAGGCATGCCGTGGGCCATCAGCGCCTGGGCGCAGCCTGGCCAGTCGCCGCCGTGGACGGGTTCATTGAGCGAAGCCCACGACAGGGTGCCGACGGCGTTGTCGCCGAAGCCGTGTTGCGTCTCCCAGTCCGCCCCGTGTTCGAGCAGGAACCGGGTCAGCACCGCATCGCCGCGGAAGATGGCCATGTTCAGGGCGGTCGCGTCCCAGTCTCCGCCGCGAACCTCGATGGGCCAGCCCAGCTCCACCATCAGCTTCACCGCGTCGCGGCAGCCCTCGGCCGCAAGCTCCGGAAGCAACCGGCGCTGGGTGTCGTCGAGTGTTCCGATGAGGCCCGGGTGCCGCGCCTCACACTCCCGCGCCGCGGCCCCGTCGCCGCGAGCGCAGGCGGCCATGAAAGCCTCGTCTGCCGGCAGCGGCTTGTTGCCACCGCCGGCCGCCTGAAGCAGCTGGGCGACTTCGGTCAACCCGAAGCGCAGGGCCACGATATGCGCGGGTGTGCCGTCCGACGTGGCCACCTTCGGGTTGGCGCCGGCAGCCAGCAAGGCTGCGATGTGCGCTGGCGAGCGCCGGCGCCGGATGGCCCACATCAGAGGCGACCCCCAGTCCGAAGTCGGCGCACTCAACGGCCGTTCGTTGGCATCGCCACCGTGCACCAGCAGCAACTGCAAGGCCTCGACGTCGTCGAGGTCCAGCACGCGGTACATCGCGTTCGAACCCGCCACGCGTGCACCTGCCTCCAGCAGCAGCCGGGTGCAAGCCGGCCGGTCCAGCGAGTGGTAGAGCGACTCGCCATCGTTGGGGTCGGCTCCGGCGTCGAGCAGCAACTTCGTCAGTTCGGGGTCGAGGTTCTGCCCGGCAGCGCCGTACAGCGCCGAGAGCCGGTGCTCCGCTGAAGGAGCGGCCACTGACGCTGGCGGCCAGCGGCTGCCGACAGATTGACCGGGTGAGGCGCCCGCCTCGATCAGCAACTTCGCGCAGGCGTGCAGCTGCTCACGAAAAGCCGGCAGCTTCATGAGACCGGAATGCGTGACAGCCACGAGTGGCGGCAGCTGCAGCGGGCCGTCCGCGCGATGAACCCACGCCGGGTCCCGCGTCGTGGCCTGGCGCAGCACAGCTTCGTCTCCGGTCGCGCAGGCCAGGTAGGGGTCGTCGCCCAGCAGGGCGGGGTTGTCTTCGAGCAGGTGCGAGGCCACCGCCGGCCTGGCGCCGTTCATGCCGCCGGTGATGTCCCCCGCGTACACGTGGCACAGCCAATGGAGAACCGCCCGGGCCGGGTCATCGGCCTGAGCGCGGCGAGCGAGCACAACGCCTTGCAGGTCGGCCCACGACGCGAAACCATACTCGCGCGCAATGCACGATTGGGCATCGTGCAGCCGCAGGCCCAGGCCCGCAATGGCGGCGTCGCGCAGGTTCGCGGCCGCCGGCAAGGATTCGCGGAACCGGCGCAGGGCCGTGGGGTCGTCGTTGCGGCAAAGAGCCAGCAGCTCCTTGGCCTGCTTCTTCAGGTGGCCGATGTCGGCCCGGGCGGGCAAGCGCTTCATGAAAACCTCCGTGCATCAGACGCCGATGTCCCGCAAATTCGGCTGCACAAAAGGTTGTGGACAGAGCACATGAAGGCAAGTGGGTTCAACCCTTCCCGCGGGACCGGGGGCGCCTTGCAGCGCGGCCGGATATTAGTCGATCCTGCAAGATCGACCGCAGCAAGCGCCCGCCGGCGCATCCTCACGCCTGATGATTCGCAGCGCAGCCGCTGGCGCGTCAATGCGGCCACGCGTCGCGACAGCCTGCGCGAGGAGTTCCCATGCCGGAAAGCACCTTCACCCATCCCCTCTTCGGCCCGATCCGCTTCCGCACTGCCAGCAACCAGTGGATGCGCGGCGACGCTATCTCTTTCATCAGCGGCTTCGACGAGGCTGAGATCCTGCCGCTGCAAATCCCGCAGCTGGCCGGAATCGAAGGTGCCAACAACGGCCACCTGCGATTCCATCGGCGCGGTCATGCGCAGTTGCTGCGGGCCTTCGATGAGATCGCCGCCCGTGGCCTGCTGCACCACGTCAAGACCTGCGCCGGCACGCTCAACAAGCGGCTGCGCAAGCCGGTTGGCGGTGGCCTCAGCAAGCTGCCATCGAACCACGCTTTCGCCATCGCGATCGACTTGAACTCGGACGACGGAAGCCTGGGCGAGTCGGTCGCGCCCGTCGCGCCGGTTTTCCAGGACCACGGCTTCACCTGGGGCAAGGCGTTCAACGACCCGATGCACTTCGAGGTGAACCGCTTCGTGCCTGACGGCAATGCACCGACCGACACCTCTACCGGCTTCATCGCCTGCCGGCAGAAGGTGCACAACCGCGGCGCGCCACCCGAGGCCTTCCTCGACGAACTGCTCGCCTGGGGCCGCTCGGCCGACGAGGCGATCTTCCTGCGCAACAACGTCTTCGACATCTACTCGAGCGTGGTGAACGTGCTCGGCCCTTGGCGCAGCGATGAGCACCGGCGTGCCGCGCTGCTGGAGGTGCTGCGGGTGCTGGGCGGCTTCGAGAGTTCGTGGGATTGGGAGGCTGGCCGCGACACGACCAACCCGAACTCGGACACCCTGTGCACTGAGGAAGCGGGCATGTTCCAGTGCTCGGGCAACTCGATGGCCTTCAGCCCTGCGCTGAAGCAACTGCTGCTCGCAGCCGACGCGGGCAGCGACGGCGGCTGCGCCTCGTTCATCCGCACCACCAAGTCGAACCACGTCTTTGCGATCGACTACTGCGCCCGCCTGCTCCGGATCACGACGCGACACCATGGCCCGGTGAGGGATCGCTTCATTCATCCTTGGCTGCGACGCGACGCGGTCGACGAGTTCATGCGCTTCCTGGCGGAAGGCTGAACAGGTCGATCAGCTTGGCGATTCCGCGGGCGGCGAGTTCGGGGACGACCGTTTGCATCCGGCAACGCCGTCGCGGCAATCCGCCTAGGGCCTCGGCATGGCTACGCGGCGAGAAACTGCTCGATCAGGCGGGCGTTCTCCGCAGAGATGTTGATCAGTTCAAGGCCTACCCGGAATCCGTGGGTGCTGCTGCGCATTGCATGCGTGACGCAGGCTTGCAAGCGAAGCATGTGGCCATGGCCGTCGACTGGCAGGGTGAGCACGACGAAGCACTCGGCCTTGGCGGCCAAGGCCTCATCGACCTCGATCGCCAAGCCTCGCGCGCCGATGTCGACGGTGCGGGCAGTCAACTGCTTGCCAGCCACCACCATTCCGGCCCGGACGCATAACGGTTTGCGGATCCCTCTGCGCCGATCCAGCGCGTCCGCGATGGCGGCTTTGATCGCTTCGCGCTTGTCATCTGTCATCGGGGTACTGCTCGTCCAAGTCGATTGTTCAATCGCCGCGCGGAAGGTGTCCGCTGCCCCGACGCCTGGTTCTGGAGGGTTGGTGTCACGTTTTCGGCAGGTCGTCGTTGAACTTGAGGAGAAGAAACCCGCGATTGATACCAGCTTCCCCGGCGGGCCAAGATCCGCTGTCAACGAAGTCACGCATGACCGGCCAGGGGCTCAGCGACCGTGCACAGGCCGCCATCCGTCCAAAGGGCGCCGGGGTCACAGGGCGCCTCTGTGAGTAGCGGATGGAGGCTCGAAGAGCCGGCGGCGGGCTAAGCCTGGCTCGACGACGCCTGAGGCCGCTGCCGGGCCGCCACGCCAGCGACGAAGCGGCCGAAGGCGTCGAGGAGCGGCGCGGCGTTGAAGGACGGGCCCTCCAGCATCGCCAGCGCCTGCACGGTGGCTTCCAGCGTAGAGACCTGGTCGGCTCGCCGCGCCGCGCGGATCGCGCGGTAGTGGGTCGGCGCCGGCGCGTCCAGCGACAGCCGCGGCAGCGCGGCCAGGGCCGGGTGCTCGAGCAGCATCCGCAGGCTCTTGCGCCACGTCGCGTCGATCACCACCAGTCGCAGGGGCGCGCCCGCCGTCGTCCCCGGGGCCGACGGCGCGGGCGCGGCCGGTACGTCCGGGTAGAGCAGGCGCGTGTCCCGCCCGGGGCGTTGCAGCAGTGCCTGCAGCGCCTCGGGCGCGAAGCGCTCGCCGACGACCACCTCGCAGTGCGCCAGAGACAGACGCAGCAGCGCTACGCTGTTCTTCGCCTGGCGCTGTTCCTGCGGATGCTGCAGCACCAGCACCTCGGTGCGGTGGGCGGTCGGCCGTGCCAGCGCGCACAGGCAGGTCGCCTGCGGGCGCAGGCAGCGCACGCAGGCCGCGCGGCAGAGGGTGGGCGGACCGTTCACGCCGGAATAATCGCACGCCTGTCCCGTCCATCGGCCGCCCCGCGTCGGCGTTGGGCCCGACGTTGAAGAACAGGTTGGCCCGATCCGTTCGGCCTGAACTTGTCGAAGCTCAGCGCTCGACATCGCGGTCAGCAATCTAACTAAGTATTTACCCGCCCCTATCTTGCATGTCTTCATTGCCGCTTCTTTCGCGTCTTATTCATTGAGCGCTCACAAAACATAACGTCTCAACATCACGACATTTGGCACGGCGCGCGATGAAGTCAAGCATCCAGTGCGCGACGGACGCGTTCGTCCGCGTTCACCGTCGCCATTGTCAATTAACGATGACGTTATGTTTCAGATCAGGCCAAGTTCCTGCGGATCGATAGGCTTGGTTGAGCCATGGGCTTGTTACGTTGAAATAACTTACCAGGAGAACGCATAATGACTAACCGTCGAACCATCTTGACAGCTGCCGCGGCAGCCTTGGCCATGCCGCTGGCGGCGAATGCACGATCGAACCGGCAGGCACTTGGAGGCGCCCAGCCCGAGCACTTTGTCCCCGGCGGCATGCGCGGCATCCAGCGCGGCTACTTCACCTACACCCCGACCGACCACGTCGAGGAATACGGCGTGATCCGCATCCCGGACGATCGCCTCTTCATGATCCCGCTCACGAAGAACATCTTCGACGAGTCCAACGGCGGGAAGTACGCAATGACGGGGGACGGCGTCATCACCGTGTTGAAGGACGACCTGTACCACATCACCGCCAACATGGACTGGCCTGCGCAGTCGCGGGGGTCGGGGCAGGACGGGTACGACGTCGACTCGCGCAAGCTGATGATCCTGCGCGCGAGGGCGGGCGTGAAGCCACCGGTCTACACCCAAGGCGAGGTCACCCCGATTCCCGACACGAGCCGGTTCGACCGGATGGCGGCGTGCGACACACCCGGTTCGAGCGTGCCGAAGTCCGCGCGCACCACCGTCACGTGGGAGCCTGGCACCGTCGCTGCGGGAGGCATGACCTATACCGACGTGCCGCTGCCTTCCAGCAGTTTCGATCCCGCGGTCGGCGACCTGGTGCGGGTCAGCCACACCAGCCTGACAGATGCCATCCTGGGCGAAAAGAAGAACGCCGGCGTGCTGATCTCGGCGCGCATCGTGGCGCCGGGCGTCGCGCGAGTGATGGTGGAGAACCGGTACGGCGCCAAGGCGGTCGCCATCCCGAGCGGCAGCATGAACCTGCTGGCGGAGTCGGCCGTCGAGAGCGCCGGCAACAACCAGGATGCATGGTGCTACCTCAATTCGGGCCCGGTCGTTCTGCTGGCAGGCGAGAAGGTCTTTGTGGCCGTGCGCAGCAGCAGCCGCGGCGATTTCCTGCAGATTTCCAACGGCAGCTTCCTTCGCGTTTCGAATGTGATCGCCTGAAGGGGCCTCCTGGCCTTTTCGCCGGCGGGTGATGGCGCTTGGACGGGCATGGAGGATCGACCCCACGCCCGCCCGGAGCGCATCAGCCTTCTCTTCGGATCACGAACCGAGGTGAAGGGGCAGCGAGCGACACACCGCCGGCGTTGGCGGTCGCAAAGTTGCCCTGCACATCGCAGATCGTGTTTGCCGCGTGCCGGCAGCGCCGCCTACGACGCGGCAATGGCCTCCTTGACGAAGTCGGTGTACTTGCGCAGAGGACGGCCGAGCATGGCCTGCAGGCGATCCGCTGCGCCGTCCGCACCGTGCATGCCGAACTTCTGAATCCCGGCCATCATCAGGCGCATGTCATAGGCAAGCCAGGACGGCGCCGACGAGGCCATCTGTCCTTCGAAGGCCGCCACGTCGTCCCCACCGTAAGTCACTTCGCGACCAAGCGCGGCACTCCAGATCTTGGCCACCGACTCTCCAGTCAACAGCTCGGGCCCGACCAGCTCCAGTGTCACGCTCGGTGATGGCGCGAGAGCGCGGTCGCGGCGCAGTAGTTCGGCGACGGCGATGTCCGCGATGTCTCGCGCATCGATCATCGCGACGCCCGTCGAGCCGATTGGCATCGGGTAGACGCCGTAGCCCTGGATCACCTGCTGGACCATGCGCTCGTTCTGCATGAAATAGGCGGGCCGAAGAATGGTCGCCGGAATGTCGAGGCTCTCGATCATTCGCTCAACCGTGTGCTTGCCAGTGAAGTGCGGCACGTTGGTGAACTTGTCCGCGTGGATGACCGACAGGTAGACGACGCGCTCGATGCCAGCCTCGCGAGCCAGGTTCAGCGCGACGAGGGCTTGCGTCACTTCGTCGGGCGTGACGGCGTTCAGCAGAAACAGCGTGCGTACCGACGACAGTGCCGCGCGCAACGAGGGCACGTCGGTCAGGTCTCCGACGACCTCCTTGACGCCCGCCGGGAAGCTTTGTTTTCCGGGCGTGCGAACGAACGCGTTGACCTGGGCGCCGGCGGCGGCCAGACCTTGGACGACGAGGGAACCGATGGTGCCGGTGGCACCGGTGACGAGAATGCTCATGGAAGTCTCCAGGGGTGGTGGGGGAATATCAGCGCGAAAAGTCCGCGACGACCTTGCCGATGCGAGGGTCGGTGCGATTGCGTTCGATGGCCGCGGGGATGTCGTCGAAGCCAACGACTTCGCCGAGTTTCGAGACCAGCGTGCCTTGGGCGATCTCCGCCGCCAGCCGCTCCAGGAGGGCAGCGTCCGGCTTGTTCATGAACCACAGTCCGCGGCGGCCGGGGGGCGTGCGTGCAAGGATGTCAGGCGAGGACGTGCCGACGATCGCACCGTCCTTCGTCAGCACCTGCCACGAGCGATCGAGCACTTCGCCGCCGACGTAGTCGAGCACCAGATCGATGTCCCGGGCGACCGACTCGAAGCGTTGGGTCCGGTAGTCGATGACGTGGTCCGCGCCCAGGCTGCGCACGTACTCGACATGCGCGGTCGACGCCGTTGCGAAGACTTCGGCGCCTGCCCGCTTGGCGTACTGCACGGCATAACCGCCCAGCCCGCCCGCTGCACCGTGGATCAGGATTCGCTGCCCTGCGGCGATCGGACCCGCGTGGTGCAAGCTGTGCCAGGCTGCCACGGCCGCCACAGGGACGCCGGCCGCATGGACGTCGTCCAAGCCTTGCGGCGTGCGCACCAGGTTGGCCTCGGCTACCGTCACGAAGTCGGCATAGGCACCCAGCCCGCCAAGCGGCCCCATGACGCGATCGCCCACGCGAAAGCGCGAGGCGCCGGGGCCGACGGCCTCGACGACACCGGCGAGTTCGATACCCAGCACGGCGGGCAGTTGAAGCGGGAAGGCGTCCCGGACGTAGCCTTCACGAACTTTCCAATCGATGCCGTTCACGCCGACGGCCCGAACGCGGACCAGCACCTGGCCCTGTCCGGCTGCAGGCCTCGCGATCTCGGCGACCTCGGCGGCGGCTACACCGCCATAGGCGCGGATCAAGACTGCCCGTTGAGTGGTGGTCATCTCAGTTTGCTCATGTCGAAGTTGCGATGACGAGAAGATAGGCCGTTGCATTGGTAAAACGAAGACGCGAAAATGAAGACACTCCGTTTCAACTTCGGAACACATGGACCTGAACGCATTGACCGACTTCGCGCTTGTCGCAACGAATGGAGGACTGGGAAAGGCCAGCCGTGCGAGCGGCAGATCCAAGGCGACCCTGTCCCGCCGCATCGCGGACCTGGAAGAGCAACTCGGCGTGCGACTCATCGAGCGCAGCGCCCGTGGCCTCAAGCTCACGGAGGCCGGCCAGATGCTGATGGATCGCACCGAAGGGCCGATGCACGAGGTGGTTGAAGCCATGACTGCCGCTCGCGAGGGCTTGTCGACACCGCGCGGACGCTTGCGTGTCGCTTCGCCGGTGCTGTTCTCCCAGCTTGCGATGGGTCGCATCTCCGCCGAGTTCTGCACGGCTTACCCCGAGGTCACGTGCGAGGTGGTGGCCGACGATCGCCTGGTCGACCTCGTCGAGGAGCAATTCGACGCCGCGATTCGGATCAATCCGAGCCCGGACAGCAGCCTCGTGGGCCGGTGCTTCGCCAAGGACCGGCTGGTGGTCGTGGCCGCGCCCTCCGTGCCTGTGCCAACCCCCGGCAAGGTCCGACCCGTTCCCGGCATCGTTTCCTCAAGCTTTCAACCCACGAATTGGACGCTCGACGAAGGGCGCCTGGTCCTGGAGCCGATCCCGAGGCTGAGACTTTCCTCGTTCCTGATGATTCGCGACGCTGCAATTGCCGGCGCCGGGGCTGCCCTGATACCGCAGTCCATCGCGTGGAACCAACTGACTCGCGGAGAGCTGGTTCAGTGGGGCACGGTTTCGGACGTGGAGGTCGCGCTCTGGGTCTTGCATACATCGCGACGACTTCCAGCGCCCAAGGTTCGGGCGTTCGTCGACTTCATGTGCGAGCAATATCCGCAGGGGTCACTCGTACTGAACGGCTAGAAGACCGATCGTTCGAATTCGCGAATGGTGCGCAGTCCGCGGCTACGTAGCCGAAGCGGGCTTTCGACGAGATCGCTGCCCGTGGCCTGCTGCACCACGTCAAGACCTGCGCCGGCACGCTCAACAAACAGGCATCGCGATCAGCGCAGCTTCACTCAGTGTCCATGAACGATGCCACCGTCCGCACGGCAGCACTGCCCGATCTGAAAACAGCGACGAAGAGCAAATACAGACCGAATGCGAACTCGAAGACTGCGAACACGATGTAAGAGGTGGTCGCGTCGGGCCGCGTTCCGATCGACGACCCCATGAGAAGACCGAGGACGCCAACAAAACAGAGGACAACCCTCGCTAAGAAAACGCGCAGCTTGCTGGGCTCAGCTTGCTTGTTCATTGCCTGTTGGCACGTGGTGAATGGAAGGGGGCCTGGCTGCGCAAGCGTTGTCCTTGCCGCCGAATCATAGGTCGGGCAGGTTTTTCAGGGCTCATGCAAGCTGTCGGCCTGCACTCAGTCGACTTTGAGAAGGCGCCGGTACTTGGGCACCAACATGTGCTCGGCCTTGGCCTTGCGGGTCAGCAAGGGCGAGCGGATCACGCCGAAAGGGGGCAGGTGCACAACGCCCTGCCGGCTGCCCAATGTCACGGCCATCTTGGGGTTGTGGGTCTGCGCGCGGTACGCGGTCAGGTGCGGCGCATAGCCCCGTCCCCGCAGGGCTTGCAGGATGTTCTTGGCAGCGGCACGCACCTGTCCGGTGATGTGCCAGGCCATCTTGTTCTCGTCCAGGTCGGTGATGTCGCCGAGTGCAAAGAGCGCCTCGTGCCCGATGACGCGCAGGTTCGAGTCCACGCGGATTCGTCCGCGCTCGTCCAATGCGCCGCCGAGTCGCGCCTTCATGTAGGCCGTGTTGGGCCGTCCACCGGTGCACCAGACCAAGAGGTCGTAGTCGAGCTTTCGGTTCTTCGTGGTGGTCGCCTGGCCCGGGCCTGCAAAGATGTCCTGGCCTTTCGTCGTCGACGATTCGAGCCCTTCGCCAACCAGGACCGAGACGCCGCGCGCTGACAGCACGGCGGTGGCGTGCTGCGCCGCCAGTTCCGATGTGCCGGCCAAGAGGCGCGGGCCGGCCTCCAGCAGGGTGATCGACTTGGCTGGATGCGTCTCTGAAATCTCCCCGGCCACCTCGACGCCGATGGGGCCGCCGCCGACGATCACGATCTGGCGAGCCGATTCGATGGCCTCTTGGTACCTCATATACAGCGCCTTGCGGCCCTGCGCCGTGGCGCCAACCGAACGCATCAGGTCGTTGGCATAGCTGCTGCCCGTGCACAGGACGTGGATGTCACTGTGAACGGTGAGCTGCTTTGCGCCAGGCATCTGTACCGTGCCGCAGCCGTGGCCCATCTCCATCAGCCTGCCCTGCATGAATTGGACACCGGGCAGCGCCACCGCATAGGGGATGACGGAGCGTTCGGCGAACTCAGGGCGCACGAGGCTGCGCGGCGCCGCCATGGGGACCTCGAAGTAGTCGTTCGGATCCACCAGCATGACATGGGCATCCCTGGCCAGATGCTTGGCGAGTTGGACCCCGGCGATGCCTCCGCCATAGATCGCCACGCGCTTGTTCGGACTGCTCTTCACGTCATCACTCCATTCATGCATGGAAGAAGGATAGAGACTGCCGATTGATTTGAGTAGTGAGTGAATCTGTCTCATACTCGTACACGAAATGAACCAATCGACGATCGACCTGAACACCTTGAAGACCTTGGTCGACGTGGTCGCCGCTGGCAGCTTTGCGGCGGCCGCGCGCGAGCGCCGAGTGCCGCCGAACAACCTGAGCCGCCAGGTGCAGCGACTGGAGCGAGACCTCGGCGTGCGCTTGCTGCATCGGTCCACGCGCCGGCTGGGCTTGACGTCTTCCGGCAGGGAGCTGGTGGACGCCGCCAAGGTGACCCTGGCGCAGCTGGAACAGCACCTGCATGAGGTTGGCAGCCAGGCCAAGGAGCCGCGCGGGCACTTGCGCGTGGCCGCGCCGTTGGATTTCTTGACGCCGGTCAACGCGGGCCGGATGGCGCAATTCCTGGAGCGCCACCCCGGTATCAGCCTCGAGTTCGTGCTGTCAGACGAGCAGGTGGATCTCATCGACAGCGGCATCGACCTCGCCATACGCGCCGGCACGGTTCGGGACGAGTCCCTGGTGGCCCGGCCGCTGACGGAAACCCGGCTCATCGTCGTCGCAAGCCCTGCATGCGTAGCGCTGCATGGCTCTGCGCAAACGCCGCAGGCCTTGGGTGCATACCCTTGCCTTGCGGCGCGTGGCAGAAATGGCCACGCGACCTGGCAATTGGTGGGGCCGCGTGGCACCGTGCAGGTGGAAGTCCAGGCCAGGTTCACCGCGAACGGCATGGGCGCCTTGATCGCCGCCGCCAAGGTGGGCCTGGGCGCCGCGCTCGTTCCCCGCCCGCTGGTCGAAGCCGCGCTCCAGGACGGCACGTTGGTGCAACTGATGTCCCGCTACAAAGGGCACAGCCCGGGCGTGTTTGCGGTCTATCCGAGCCGCCTGCATCCCTCTGCCGCACTCAAGGCATTCTTGAGCTTCCTGGTCGAAGAGGCGGCAAAGGTCAGGCGCTGAAGCCTCGATGGAGTCGCTTCATGGGGCGATGGGACCGCCGACGGTCGCCAGGCAAGAGCTCAGGGCAACTTCTTTGAAGTTCTGCCGATAGCTGCCCATAGCAGCGAAAAGCAACGCATCTGCGTCGCTCGACTGAAAGTACAAGCGCTCAGTGGCCGGCCGCCTGATTCACCTGCTTGAGCAGCTTCTCCAATCCGGCCTTGATCTTCTCCGGGCCACCATCCTCGTGGGCTGCCACTTGGCCCCCGTCCGCCGGCGCCACGTCCATGATGGTGATTTTCCCGTCTCGGGTGAAGGCGATGTCGACCTCACCCACGTGTTGGCAGAGTTCATCGATACGGGGCAAGAGTGCCTGCAGGTTCTGGGAGAGGGCGTTCAGATCGACACCTTTCGCCTGCAAGGTCTTGACGAGCTTCTGGGCTTGGCCGTCGCCGGCGATCGGGTGGGAAAGCATCTTGGGCTTCTTGGTCGCCACCTTGTCGACGTTGGCCAACCAAACACCGCCGCCCGTCGCCTGAACCGGTTTTGCATTTCCGTCCATGGTGATGCTCTGCGGCGGAGGGCGGTCGATGATCTGCGCGACCGGGAAGCCCATGTCCGCCAGCTTCTTGATGGTTGCGACCTCGCGCCGCACGGTGTCGGCCTTGCCGTCGTCGCGTGCCTGCAGCCAGCCCGCCTGGCCGGTGCCATCGGGAAACCATTGCTTGTCGTTGCCTCCGTCGGGATTGGAGACACTGAGCGACATGGGTTGCTGGGCGGCCGAGGTCGACTGGCTGACCGTTGTTGCCGCTTGAGTGCCGGTCTGGGGCTGAGACGCGCTGGAGGCAGCCGCCTCGGGCGTGGCCCGCGGGGTCATCGTCGGCGATGTCCGGTTGGTCGGGCTCGGCAACGCCTGGCGCGGGCGCAGGCCGCTGGCGACGTTGGCGGCGTTGGTGCTGGTCCGGGGTGTCAGCCCTTCTTGCAGCTGCGACGGCGACGGGCTGCGGTTCTGCGGCTGGATCTGCTGCCCTTGAGACGCTGATCCGGTCTCCTGCGGCTGCTGTGTCTGGCTGGTGTTGTTCAGGCGAACGTTGTTGTACACGGCGGTAGCTCATCAAAAGGATGCGCAAACGGTAGTACCACCAAGCTGCCGCGAGCCGGATCCCACGCGAAGGGCTGACGCTGCAAGCGAAGTCGCTCGGGAAGCGACGCCACTCAGGACACCGGTCAAAAAAGTGCTCAGGGATGTCGATCCAGGTCGGCCTCGAACGTCTAGTCTGTGAGCAGCCGCTCAACGAGCCATGCAGCAGAGGAGAAACGTCCAATGACCCCCACCATTACCGCCTTTGAACGGTCGCCCGATGGCGGCAAAGGGCTGGCGCGTGATACACGCGTTCGCTGGGCGCTTGAAGAAGTGGGCCAACCCTACGAGGTTCGCCTGGTGTCGTTCCGTGCGATGAAGGAACCTGCTCATCTGAGCCTTCACCCTTTCGGCCAGATCCCCACCTATGAGGAAGGCGATCTCGCCCTGTTTGAGACCGGCGCGATCGTCTTCCATCTCGCCGAGCACCATGCGGGCCTGCTGCCGAGCGATGCCAATGCCCGGGCGCGGGCGATCACGTGGCTGTTTGCCGCGCTCAACACCGTGGAGCCACCGATCCTTGACCTCTCGATCGCCAAGTTTCAAGAGGGCGACAAGCCCTGGAGCAAGGAGCGCCTGCCGCTGGTCGAAGATCGCATCCGCAATCGGCTGGGCCCACTGTCTGCTCGCCTGGGCGATGCCGACTGGCTTGATGGCGCGTTCAGCGTGGGCGACCTGATGATGGTGTCGGTGCTGCTCAGGCTGAGGCCGTCGGGCATCCTGGACGAATTCGCAAACCTGGCGGCCTATGTCGCGCGCGGCGAGGCGCGGCCCGCCTACAAGCGGGCCTTCGCCGCCCAATTGGCGATCAACGCCAGCAAGCCACCGGCCGGCTGATTGGGTTCCGTCCTTCCTTGCAACGCCGGTGCCGTTAGACCAGCGAAAGAGTAGAAACGCCACTGATACACACACTAACGCGTTAGGTGTGTATATTTGCGTGTACTACTTCATGAGGAGCCACGCCATGAAATCAGCCTACAAGCTGCACCAAACTGTGTTCCGCGTTGCGGCCGTGACAGCCGCCATGGTGGCGGTGCCCCTGGCAGCCCTGGCGCAGCAGGCCCAAGGGTGCGACACGGCCCCGTGCGTTCGGAAGGACAAGCTGGTTTCGGCTGATGGATTCCCTCGGGTCAGTGTGGCCGCCCACCGCCCGACCTCGCTGCTGGCGGTGAGCTCGCAGCTCCTGAGCTGCAGCTCGCGCGTGGCCGTGCACGCCTCGACCGACGATGGTGCAAGCTGGACGGCCAATTGCCTGCCCCCGGTGGAGTTCAACTCCTACCACGAAGCACCGGCTCTCGCCTTCAATGAGCAGGGTGCCTTGTTTGCAGCCAGCGTGGCGGACGCCGAGGAAATGGGCTCGTACCCGCAGATGCACCGCTCGACCGATGGGGGCCACACCTGGAGCGAGCTCGATGTGGGTTCGGCCGGCTACGGCCGCGAGGGTCGCGCCAACGGCATGCGCGTGAAGGTCGATACCTCCCCCGCCAGCCCGTTCCGCGGCTCGGTCTATGGCGTCCTGCCGGTGAGCACGGTCGAATACACCGAGGCCTACGTCTTCTTCACCGCCTCGCGTGACGGCGGCGACAGCTGGAGCCACCGCGCAGCGTCGCCCTACGATCGGGAGGTGGGCCGCGTGAAGCAGGCCGACCTGGCGATCGACCGCAAGGGCCGGCTCTACCTGTCTTACGTGCAGTGCCAATCCTGGTCGCCGAACGACTGCGGCGGCAGCAACGCCGATCTGATGCTGAGCATCTCGCAGGACGGCGGCGCCACCTGGGTGCCGCGCGGCAAGATCGCCACCATCAGCAACTCCTACAGTGCGCCGGTGCTCGTGGCTGATACCACGCACGGCCTGCACGCCGGCAGCCTCTACAGCGTCCGGTCAACCCTGGTCGACGGGCAGATGCGGATTCTGGTCTCGACGTCCACCGACGGGGGCAAGAATTGGGGCGCCGAGCTGCCGGTGCACGGCGCCGGAACGGCCAGCCAGCTGACGCCCGCCGCTGTGGTGGCCGATGACGGCGCGCTGGCCGTGTCCTGGATCGACCGGTATGCGGACCAGCCCGGCGCGCCGATGCAACCGATGGTGGCCTTGTCCAGCGATGGCGGGGCCAGCTTTTCGGCGCCGCTCCCGCTGATCACGAAGCCGCGGAAGAACGACAGCGACTTCTACCTCAACGACGGCAACAGCTTGGCGGCTGCCGGCAGCCGTCTGCATGCGGCCTATGCCGTTCCTGACAAAGAAGGCGATCTCGGCGTCCACCTCGGCGGGTTGAAGCGCTGAACCAACGCTGCCGTTCGGCAGGGGGCGAGGGCGCTCCTTCCCTATGCGGACCGAATGCCGTTCCGCACGCAGTTCTGGGCTGGGTCTCGCCCCGCCCTGAGCCCGTGCTCAGTGAGCTTGCGCGTCCAGGCGCAGCCAGTTCAGCTTCCAGCCTTCGTCCAGGGCCGCAACGCGCAGCACATGCTGACCGGCCGGCAGCGTGAGCGTGGGTCCGCTCAGGGTCTGCCAGACGCGTGGCCCACCGGTGCTGGTGAATCCCTGCGTGGCGAGTGCCTCGCCATCCACGCTGAGCTGCAGGCCCTGGCTGTCGCGCGGCGCCGCATAGCGCAGCTGCAGCCGATAGAGGCCGGCGCGCGGCACGCTGATGCCGTACTCGGTCCAGCTGCCTTTGGCGACGCCGGCGGGGCCGGTGAGGTTGAAGCCCGCGGCGGGGTCGTCGGCATCTTCTTGCGGCTTGATGCGGCCCATGACGGCCTGGGCCATCTGGTTGAAGTCCTCGGCCTGGATCAGCCCGGGCAGGGCATGCGTGGTGTCGGCGCTGCTGACGGATTCGCTGTAGGCCCCGAAGAGCGAGCGGTTCACGGCCACTACCGCATAGTCGTGCTTGCGCGCCGGGGCGTCGCGGTCGGTGTAGCTCAGACCCTGCACATCGCTGGCGATGCGGCGCAGCGTGTCGCCATGGCTGTCGCTGCGAAAGACGTGGTAGCCGGTGATGCCCGGTTCGGGGTTGGCCGTCCAGCTCAGGCGCACGGCGGCGCCGTCCTGCTGCAGCGTCAGGCCCTGGGGCTGGGCCGGGAAGGGCGGGCGCTGCAGGCGTTGGGCGCGCTCAACAACCTGGGCTTGCTGTAGCTCGCCTTCGAAGGCCAGGCTGGAGGCGGCCGTGTCCTTGTCTGCCGGGCGATCCAGGCTCTGGGCCAGGCGGAAGCCCTCGATCGCGCCGACCCAGCTCAGCGGCATGGCGCCGCGACCGCTGGCCGAGACGTCGCGCCAATGCCAGGAGCCGCCGCGCAGCACGCGTTCATCGCAATTGCCGTTCAGGCGGGCGCTGCCATCGCTGGGCGCGCCCTGGTAGTCGGCGGTCCAGCAGTCCTGCACATACTCGTTGGCATTGCCGATCATGTCGTGCAGGCCCCAGGCATTGGGCTTGTAGAGACCGACGATGCTGGAAAAGCCAGCGCCGTCGTCGCAGCTCAGATAGCCGCCCATGAAGCCGATGTAGCTGGCGCCGAGGCGCGATTGCGCGGCGAACTCGGCCGTGCGGTCGGACACATTGGCGAAGGCGCAGACCTGGTTGGCGTCCGCTCCGAAGGGGTAGACCGAATCCTGGCCGGCGCGGGCCGCGTACTCCCACTCGGCTTCAGTGGGCAGGCGGTAGCTCTTGCCGGTCTGGGCGCTGAGCCATTTTGCGTAAGCCTCTGCGTCCGCCCAGCCGATGCAGGCCACGGGCTGGTACTCGCTGTCGCTCAGCGCGTTGTGGTCCCAGCTGCCCGCGGTGGGACCGGGGAACCAGTCGGGGCCCGGTTGGTGGTTGCATTCCTGCGGCGCCTTGTAGCCAGTGGCTTCGACGAACCTGCGAAATTCCCTGACCGTGACCTCGTACTTGCCGAGCTTGAAGGCCGGCACGCGCACGGTGTGGATGGGCAGCGCCGAGTTGGCCTGCGCCTCGCCGCCCATGTCGGGCGGGCCACCGCCCATGCGGAACTCGCCGGCGGGCAGTTGAACCATGGGGGGCTCGATGGGTGCGGCCCGGGCCAGCGAGACAAGGGTCAGCGAAAGAAGAAAGGGCTTGAGCATGGGGGCTTGGGTTGGGAGACGGCACCGCTGGCCCAGGGTCGGGCGAAGAGATGGGCGAGGGGGAAGTAGCTCGCCTGCGACGGAGGTCGGCCGCGCTGAAGGCATTCTTGTGGTCCGGGGTCATGCCCGTCTGAAGTAAACGATGAAGTCGGGTTCAGGCGACCTGAGCCACGGACGGCGCCGACGAAATACGTCGCCGTTGCGCCGGGCACGCAAGCCTGCGAACCACTGCATAACTTCACCGATGTGAGGCACCGCCGAATGCGGTGCCATCGAGGACAACGTCGCCGGCGACGATTGGAACCTGGCGCCGCTTGGGGTTGGATATCGAAGAGGGTGATGCGCCGATCGAAGACAACTTCGGCATCACACCGGTTCACTTGAATCCGGACGACCGGGGAGAGGTCGTCTGGGCTCGTCGCATCGATCCGGTTCGCGCCCGTATCGAGAATGTGCCTTATCCCGAATCGGGCTTCCGCCGTGGCGATGTCGAGGCGCCAAGAGCCAGTAGGGCAGGCACTGCATGCCCCTGCCTTCAGCCGCTGATCAGTTGATAGGTCCAGGCGACCTGACGATCAGCAGCGTCGCATCCGGATCCAGGTATTCATTGGCCCGGGTGAAGTCGTGCCAGCAGATGAGCGAGAACTTCTGCTGGGCGCCGGTGGTGACCGCCCCTTGCAGCGCAAGGGTTACGACCAACGAATAGCAACTGTCCTCTGATAGAGCTTCATGTCAGTTTTCTTTTCTTGATGGGGGCGTCCGCGGGGCAAGCCCCGCGGGCCGCGATGTGTCACAGCGGAATCAGCGCGTCCCTGGCGCGCGCGTCGCGACAATGGCCGCGTCTGGATCCACGTATTGCCCAGGCACCGAGCCATCGTGGTGGCACTTGAGCGTCAACGAACGAGTGGCCGTCGTCGCCACCAGATCGATGATCGCGACGGTGGCCACGGCAGGCATGGAGCCGGCCACGCCGGTCATGGTGCTCGCGCCGTTGAGTACCGTGCTGCCCGAGTACAGCGTGCAGCGCGCAAAGTCGGCATCACCGAAGTTCACCAAGCTGGCCTTGGCATTGACGATCCAAGTGCCCGCCGGCAGCTGGACGGCCACTACCGCAACGGGTGTGCCGGGGCTGTCCGACAGCGCCACGGCGGCCTTGGTTTCTTTGTAGTAGTAGTCCGCCGCAACGGCTGACGTGCTGATGCCAAGGGCAGTGGCGGCGGCAGCCGCCATGAAGAGAAGGGATTTCATCGATAACTCCCTATCCGTCAACTGGCCCATTCGGTTCGCGCGCGGGCGGTCAGGCCCACGCGCGACAGGGGTGCGCGGTCTCCAATGCATGGATCGCCCGGAAGCCGGCAAGAGTCGCGGGCCAAGAACGACTTGTCCCCATTACTCCAGACGCAGGAAGGGCATTCCTGTCGGCGTCGCTTGCTACTCTGACGCCGGGCGAGTCTAGGCTTCCACTTTGACGGCAACAAGGCGTGTTACGTAGTCGTTAGGTGGGGCGTCAACGACCCTGCTGCGAAGTGCCATTTCACGAGAGTGGACTTTGAGCACTCGGCTCAGCTCAGCATCGGCGTCAGGTCCGGATCGCCCTTGGCCATCGCCTGGCGATACGCGGGCCGCTCGCCGATGCGTTGCAGGTAGGCGCGGATGTTCGGATAGGGTGCGAGATCGACCGGTTGGAACAGACGCATCGTGGTGAGTGAGAACACGCCCATGATGTCGGCCGCCGTGAAGTCGCGGCCCGCGAGGTAGGGCGCCTCGCCGAGCCGTGCTTCCACGTGCGCCATCACCCGGTCGAGCCGACCTTGCACCGACGCCTGCACTGGATGGTCTGCGGGCAGTTGCGCGCGACTCACCATCATGAGGCGTCCTATCGCCGGTTGCAGGTTGCCGTTGGAGAAATGGAACCAGTAGAGGAAGGCCGCGTAGTCCGGATGCTCTGGGCCGAGCTTGAGGCGGCCGTCGCCGTGCTTCTCGATGACGTATTCGACGATCGCCGCCGACTCGGCCAGCAGCAGATTGCCGTCCTCGATCAAGGGGGCCGCGCCCAGCGGATGCAGTGCCTTGAGCCCGGGTGGCGAGAGCAAGGTAGCGGGATCGCGCGTGTGATGCCGAAGCTCGTAAGGAATGCCCAGCTCTTCGCAGAGCCAGACGATGCGTTCGGATTGGGAATGGCCGAGGTGGTGGATCTTGAGCATAGGGGCCCCAGGTTTGAAGATTTCAGTTCGCACGCTCGTGGCCGCGAACTGCTGTCGGAGCAAAACCGAAGCGTTGGCGAAACCGCACAGCGAAGCGGGAAGGGGATTCGTACCCGACTGAGAGCGCGATGTCAGAGACAGGCTGCGTCGTAGCTTGCAGGAGCGTGAGGGCGGTGGCCATCCTGGCCTCGACCAGCAGCTCCGTTAGCGACGTCTCCTCCGCGGCGAGTCGGCGACGTAGCGTCGCTTCGGACAGTGCCAGCTTGCTGGCCACGCGGTCCGCCGTCCATTCATCGTCCAGACGCCCAGCAATCAGCGCACGAACCTTGACCGACGCGCTCGTGTTCACGGGGGCGCTGCGCAGGACGGTGGCTTCTTCCAATAGCCAGTGCATCACTTCGAGCAGCCGCTGGCGAGCGACCGAGTCAGGGATACGTTCTCTGGAAGCCAAGGCCTGCCTGGCCCTTTCGAAGGCGCTTGCCAAGCCCTCCTGGACAGGCGAAATCAGGCGCGCCGACGCCAGACTCTGATCGGGTGTTTCGATCTGTTGAGATCTGCTGAGATAGAACGGGTCCTCCAGCAGTGCAACATCGAAGAGGAGCCAGCGAGCCTCGTAGTGAGTCCCGTCGGATACGGAATTCGTGAAGTCAACCGTCTGGTTGCCCCCAAGCATGATGGCCTGCCCAGGCAGTGCCCGAACAGCGGCGCCGCGCGCCGCCTGGACGACTTTGATGCCGCGGTCGACGAGGATCAGGGCGGGCTGCTCCACGCGGCTGCGGAGTATTTCCAGTCCGCGTCCTTGCAGGACGTGAGCAGCGACGCCCACGCCTGGCCTGACATGGAGGTCTCGAGCCAGATTGGCAGCGTCCGCCGGCGCTTCGATGCGGTCGTTCAACGCGAGCCCCGCGTGGTGGCGGTCGACCCGGCGCCGGCAATGGGTGCTAACAAGGAACGGATGCCCGCAAGCATGTCGGTGCTCGGTGGTTGGAACACGTCCAGTCTAGTTTCCGTGTCACTCGCATTCGGTGCAGCGTCAGTCGAATTTGGTGCCGATCCGATCGAATTGAGGTCTTGCGCCGGCATGCTGCTGGACAGGTGCGATGCCTACGGTTTCCGTCTGGCGCCGCTGCTTGTCGTCGCCTCATTGGCCAACTCGGCGTGCTCGCCAAGAAACTGCCACAGGCGCTGGGCCACCTGACCGGGCGGCTGATTTCGCAGCCGCGCCATGACGATGTCCACCTTGCTGCGTTTGAAATGCCGGCCTTCAATCGACTGGAGCTTGCCGGAGCGCAGTTCCTTGTCGATCAAGTGCATGGGCATGTGGCCCCACCCCATGCCCAGAACGATCAGCTCCTTCTTCATCAGCTGGTCGGCAACGGTCCAACTGCGTGCACCTTCCACGACAAAGTAGTCCTTGGCGGGGGTGCGTGCAGAGTCGCGGATGATGCATTGAACCAGCCCCTTCATTTGCCGCGGTGTGATGGCGTTCGTCGCCGGAAACGGCAGGAAACCCGTCGCCACCACTGGCACGAGAGTGACTGGAAAGAGATCCACCCACTCGAGCCGGGGATCGGCTTTGTCGACGTGATGAAGGATCAGGTCGGCCTGCTTGTCGAAGAGGCGCTCAGATGGGCCGGTCAATGCCTCGAAGTGCAGGTGCAGTCGCGTGTTCGGGCATTCGTTGAAGAAGCGCCGGAGCAGGCGAAGTACCTTCGCCGTGGGGCAGAGGTCGCCCACGACGACGCGCAAGTCTGTCTCCTCGCCTCGGGCCAGGTGCCCCGCAAAGGCTTGTAGCGCACGGGCCTCGGTCAGCACATCTTTCGAGCGCTGCCTGAACGCTTCGCCCGCGGGCGTCAGTTGGACACGGTACCCGGAGCGATCGACCAGTGCCGTTCCGACGCGAGCCTCGAGGCTCTTGACTGCCGCGAACACGGCGGGGTGAGTGCGATGCAAGAGTGCAGCTGCGGCCTGAAAGCTCCCCTGCGAAGCGAGGGCATCCAGACAGGCCAACTCATGAAAAGTGAAGTCGTTCGTTGTCAATTTTTCAGACAAGGAAATCAAGAAGTTTGAAATTTCATCTTACTGGAAGGCTGCGTACGCTGACGGCACCTAACGGCTCACTTCCAGGAGAAGACTTTTGAAGGCAATCGTGCGACAGGCTTTTGGCGGCCCCGAGCAACTGAAGATCGAAGAGGTACCGACCCCGGTACCGTCCAGCGGCGAGGTATTGGTTCGGGTGCGTGCGTTCGGGCTCAACCGGGCAGAGCAGTATTTCCGCAAGGGCGCATGGGGAGATGTGCACGCCATCTCAGGCATCGAATGCGCGGGCGAGGTCGAGAGCGATCCGTCAGGCCGCCACGGCGAAGGGCAGCAGGTTCTGGCTCTCATGGGTGGCATGGGGCGGAGCATTGCCGGCAGCTACGCCGAATTCGTGTGCGTGCCATTCGCGAACGTTGTCCCGGTGACGTCCACGCTCCCCTGGTCGGCGTTGGCGGCACTGCCAGAGTCCTACGCCACGGCCTGGGCCTGCCTGATGGACAACCTGCAATTGAAAGCGTCGCAAACGCTCCTGATCCGGGGCGCCACTTCGGCGCTGGGCCAGGCCGCCATCAACATCGCGCATGGCGTGGGCGCGCGTGTGCTTGCCACAGTTCGTGGTTGGGATGGCATTGAACGTGTCAAGTCGCTTGGCGCAGACCAGGGCCTCATGGAGGCCGAAGGCCTGAGCCGACACGTGCGCGAGGTGGCGCCTTCGGGGGTAGACGCTGTGCTCGACATCGTCGGCACCAGCACGGTGTTGGACTCATTGAAGGCGCTGAAGCGAGGCGGCCGTGTGTGCCTCGCGGGTTTCCTCGGCGGTGGCGCGCCGCTGGAGAAGCTCGATCCGATGGCACACCTTCCGAGCGGCCGACATCTCAGCTTCTTTGGCGGCGCCTTTGTCTTCGGCACGCCCGAGTTCCCGCTGTCGGAGATTCCGTTTCAGCAAATGGTGGACGCTGCCACCAACGGGGTCTACAAGGCATCCCCAGCGCACATCCTTCAGTTCGCTGAGATTCAGCGCGCGCATCGAATGATGGATGATCACGCGGCCCGAGGGAAGATGGTGATAACTATTGAATAGCGCAAAGCCACGGCTTGGCTACAGTGCTGCTTCATGTATGCCCACTGCCCGAAATGCGACCACGCGCCCATGCCGGCGCAGCAGGCGTTTCCCGCGGCGTGCCCGGCGTGTGGCGTGATTCTGGCCCGGGTCGACTCGGGGCCAAGCCGGGCGCAGCGCGCTGTCAGCCAAGACGGTGATGACGAGGGCAGCACGTGGCGCGAGCGTTTGCTCGAGGTGCCGGCTCAGGTCACCCCGTTCGGCTTCTGGGGTCGTGTGGCGTTGCTCGTCGGCTTCGCACTTTGGGCGGCGGTGTTGATTTCGCTGAACTACCGCAATGCCGAGATCAACGAATCGTTCCTGCACCGGCCGCTGCTGATCTTCCACGAGGCGGGGCACGTGATCTTCATGCCGCTCGGTCATTGGATGACGATCTTCGGCGGCACCCTGGGCCAGTTGCTGATGCCGGCGATCATGGGCGGCGCGCTGTTGCGGACCAACCGCGACCCGTTCGGCGCAGCCATCGGCCTGTGGCTGCTGGGTGTGTCGCTGCTGGACGTGGCGCCGTACATCTACGACGCCCTGGTGCCCCAGATGATGTTGCTGTCTGGCCGCACTGGCGAGGCCGGCGGGCACGACTGGATTTTCCTGCTGCGCTCGATGGGCCTGCTGCCTCAAGCCCAATGGCTGGGGGCGTTGGTGCACAAGCTGGGCGCAGCCGTGATCTTGCTGGCGCTCGGCTGGGCGGCCTGGGTGTTGAAGCACCAGCATGCGCAGCTGGCGCGTTAGGTCAACCCGTCACTTCAAGCCGTACGCCACCCAGTGCACCGTGCTGACGCCGCCCGGAACAGACAAGTAGTAGCCGATCTGCACCTGGCCGTCAGCCACGGTCAGGCTGTTGCCAAAGGGCTCGGCGTAGTCGGGGATCTTGTGCGGGCGTCTGGCCAGGCTCTTGCCGGTGGTGGCGTCCAGCACGCGCAACTCCAGCGCGTCGTCCAAGGCCTTGTCGATCAGCATGAAGAGCATGCCGTTGGCCCAGACCAGGTTGGTCAGGAAATGGTCGTAGGCCGTCTGCTCCTCCAGGCGCCAGTGCTCCAGGCCGGTGTCGGCGTCCATCGCGATCAGGTAGCTGCTGTGGGCGCTGAAGATGGTGTTGCCATGGCCAGTCAGCGGCCGCACCGGGTGATCGGGCAGGTCGTCTTTCTTCCACAGCAGTTTGCCGTCCGAGGCTCGGCGCGCCGTCAGCGGCCCGGCACCGCAGGGGCCGATGATCACCCGGTCGCCCAGCACCATGGCGGGGTCGAAGATGTAGCTGCAGCCGTTTTGCAGCCGCGACCACAGCCGTCGGCCGGTGGCCGCGTCGAAGGCATAGGTGCCCGGTGCCGTGACACCGCCCCACGGCAACAAGGTGGTGACGAAGACCCGCCCACCGGCCACCACGGTGGCGTTGTTCAGCGAATCCGGCGCGGTCTGGCTCTGCCATTTCACGGCGCCGGTGTTGGCGTCGACCGCCCGCAGGTTCCCGGTGCGGTCTGCGACATAGAGGGTGTCGCCCACCAGCGCGGGCGCGTTGACGCCCTCGGCGTCGGCGGGCCAGGTGCTTTGCCACAGCACCGCGCCTGTGGCTTGGTCCAGCGCCACCAGGCCGTTGGTGTTGCCCTGTGCCACCTTGCCCAGCGCCATGTAGACCCGCCCGCCGCCCAGGGCGGGGGTGGTGCAGGATTCGGCGTCCAGCGCCGTCTGCCAGGCAAGGCTGCCGGTAGTGGACGAACGGGCGTGCGCCACGGATGGCAGGTTGCAATCGAAAATCAGCCCACCCGATTCGGTGGCTTCGCCGTGGATCAGGCCCATCTGGGATGGCGCATGCGTGCGCCAGAGGCGGCTCAGCTGCGACACGTTGGCCGGCGTGAGGGTGGTTTCCGCGGTGTTGGCGTAGGTGGCGGCAGCGTCGTAGCCGCGTTGCAGCCACTGGGCAGCGGCCGGCGCCGAGAAGGTGCTCGCGGCCAGGCAGGCGAGCAGGGCGGCGGTGGGCGGAATGGCGGCTTGAAGGCGTGACAGCAAGATCGTCCCCTTGTTTGAGCGAATGTTCGGCAACGATTCTGCAGGCCTAACTTGTGAATTCATATGACCTTTACAGTTTGAATTAGAGAGGAAGAGCTCTGCGCCGTGGCAACTCGTACAGTGTGGCGGCCACCGCCGGGTCGTCCAGCCGCACCTTCCGGCTCGTCCGGATCGCCCACTGATCAACTTGCTGACTCCTGGGAGATGTCGACATGCGCTTCAAGTTTTCTGTCGCCGCAAGCAGACTCGTGGCGTCCATCGCCTTGGCCAGCAGTTGCGCATCGGCATGGGCCGACTCGACTCAGGTCAAGATAGCGAACCATCGCGCCGCGGCGGTCTATGTCAGCTTCACCAATGCCGCGCAAGGGGCCGGCACGATCAGCTGGGGCAGTGGTTGCTTGAAGACCGGGGCCACGGCCAAGGCGTCGTACGCGCTGATCAAGCCGGGCAAGACGTGTGCCGCGGCGGTGGCCAGCACGAACGGTTCGTCTCGCTTCTGCGCCGCGGCCAAGACCCCGCCGGCCAATTGCTGGGAGGCGCAAGCCAATCACCAGACGATGATCGAGACGAACTTCGAGCCGGCCAGCGCCCCGGGCTGCTTTGGTGGCGGCTCTTGCGTCTGGTACGACGTCAGCGTGATCCCCTCGACCTGCACCGACGAGGCGTGGCGCAGGGACGAGTGCCAGGGCCAGGGTGGGGCGTCGTACAACTTTCCGGTGTCTCTCTCGTGCGAGGGCAGCCCAGCGACGCCGACCTACACCTGCCGCGGGCCCAAGACCACGAAATACGGCTCGGCCATGTACCCCAGCAACTGCGGCAATCCGCATGGGACGTGTGCGGTGGGCACCTACCCAGACGGCCACCCGTGCGTGGATGGGGTCGCCACCTACTTCTTCCCGATGTTCACGCCGCCCGAGAACGCCTACCAACCCAACGCGGTTTGCATCGCGCGGACGCTGGCGATCGACTTCGTGTCGGGCAAATGACCTTGGCCACTCGGGCTTGGCCAACGAAGGGCAGGTGCCCAGCGTCTTGACGCACCGATCTGGGCAGTTTTCGGTGACATCGGCTGTCGTCGATGGGCCTTCGCGGGCGCTGATTCCGACTGGCACCCCTTCTGGGGAATGTGACCGGCTGCTCGGCCGCTGACTTGACGAAGGTCAAGGTTCCCCGATTGAGCTGGGCGAGTATCGCCCCTGGATCGAGGGGGACTTGCCATGCACCAACCACCGAGCTCGGACGCAGCTCTTGATGAGGGCCAACTCGGCAATGTGCCGAGGGAAGACATTTGGCTGTTGCGGCCGATATCGCGGTGGGCCGAACGTGTTGACCGGAGGGCCATGGGCGCAGGCCTGCTGTACGCACTGTTCGGCATGGCGTGGATCCTGTTTTCGGACAGGCTGCTGTACGGGCTCTCGTCTGATCTGCTGTTGCTGCAGTCCCTTGGGCAATGGAAGGGATTTGCGTTTGTGGCGCTGTCTGCTGCGCTGGTCTATGCCGTCGCGCGCCGTCCCGGCCGCTCCAACCCGTTGTCTGGCATCGAGACCAAGGGAACGGGCACCGCGCACCTGTTGCTCGTGCTGGCGTTGACGGCCGCCGTCATCGTCATTGCCGGCATTGCGGGCGCCATCGATGCCGCACGCCGAGAACGGGGCGCTGCATCAACGGAGTTGCGCGCCGTTGTGTCGTCGAAGTCCGTCCACTGGACTGCCTGGCTGCACGAGCGCCATTCAGACGCGGAGTTTTGGCGTCGCGATCAGGATCTGCAGCGCCTCGTGGAGCGGTGGCGCCAGGCGCCGCACGGCACAGCCAGTGCCCGCGTGCTGGCGCGCATGAACGAACTGTGTGCACAAACCGGCTGCGTGCAGGCTCGGCTCTACGACGCGCCCACCGAAGGGCTCGTTGGTGAGGGTGAGGCCGTTCCTCTGGAGCCTGGGTTGCGCCCACGTATCGAGCATGCGCTCGCCACATCCGGGATTCAGATGGGGCCGCTGTGGACCGCAGGCGCTGACGGTGACGAGCAAGCGCTTCTGGAAGTCATCGTTCCATTGAATTCGGCGCACACCGCGGCCGCGCTGCTGCGCTTCGACGCCAAGCCTGTCATCGAGTTGATGCTGAGAGGCGACAGCGCAGACGATGAGGAAGCCAGAGTCAGGGTCGTCATGCTGCATCGTTCCGAACAGATCGAGCAGCAGATAGAGGGCCGATCTTCCGGCGGGTTGTCTGTACTGCAGCGTCCGTCGGTGCCGCAGACGGCGGGGTATGCATCGAACCCGCACGCCGTGCCCGGCATGACGTTCGACACCGTCGACTGGCAAGACAAGTCGGTGTTGGGCGTTGCGAACGCGCTGGAGGACAGCGGGTGGGCGGTCTTCGCGTCCATGGAGGCGGGGCGGCTGTACGAGCGCGCCTGGTTCCACATTCTCTGGATCGCGGCTGCCGATTTGTGCGCGTTGATGCTCGCTGCCATGGCGATCGTCGGTCTGCACCACCACAGAGAACTGCGAGCCGCGCGGCGACAGCACGACGAACAGCAAGAGAAGCTGAGTGTGCTGCGCCTGCTGGAATCAATTGCCAACGGCGCAGAAGCGGTGATCTTCGCGAAGGATCTTCGAGGGCGCTACACCTTTGCCAACGAAGCGACCTGCCGATCGCTTGGCCGGCCTGCGGCCGAGGTGATCGGCCGGGATTCGAGTGCCTTTCTTCCTCCTGGAGAGCACGACAGCATCACCCGGCTCGACAACGACGTCCTCAAAACTGGCCAACCTTTCAGTGGCGAGGTTCAGCTCACGATGGGGGGTGAGCGTCGCTGCCTCTTCGCCACGCTGGGCCCGCTGCGCAATGCCGAGGGAAGCATCAACGGCATGTTCGGCGTGGTGCAAGACATCACCGAACGCAAGCAGCAGGAAGATCACCGCAGACAGTGGGCGATGGCTTTCGAGAGCACCCGCGACGGCGTCATGATCACCGACGCGCAAGGTTGCATCCAAAGCGTGAACCGGGCGTTTTCAGAGATCACCGGCTACTTGCCCGAGCAGGCCATCGGTCAGACACCGACTCTGCTGCATTCGGGGCGGCACGACGAAGCTTTCTATCGGGAGCTCTGGCAGAGCGTCAAGTCCAGCGGCCACTGGCGTGGCGAGATCTGGAACCGCCGCAGCAACGGCGAGGTTTATCCCGAATGGCTGACCGTCAGCGAAGTGCGCAACGATGCAGGCGAGGTCACCAACTATGTCGGGGTGTTCACCGACATCACGCGCATGAAGCGCGACGAGGCCGAGCTGCAACAGCTGGCCAACTTCGACCCCTTGACCGAGTTGCCGAACAGGCGCCTGCTGCAAGCCCGCCTCGAACAGACGCTGGCGCACGCCAAACGCCATGGCGAACGAACTGCAGTGCTGTACATCGATCTCGACGGGTTCAAGACCGTCAACGACAGTCTTGGGCATCCGGCAGGCGACGAACTGTTGACGCGCATTGCCGAACGCCTGAAGGCGCGAGTGCGGGCCGAGGACACGCTGGGCCGGCTGGGTGGAGACGAATTCCTGGTGCTCGTCGAGTCGATGACCGACGCAAAGGATGCCGCAGTCCTCGCGCAAGATTTGCTCGCTGCCATTGCGCGGCCGATCGAGCTGTCGGGTGGGCAGGAGGCCTACGTGACCGCCAGCATTGGCATCAGCGTGTATCCCGACGATGGCGGCGCCAGTGCGACCGACGTGCTCCGCGACGCGGATGCCGCCATGTACCGAGCCAAGGCGGAAGGTCGCAACCGTTTCGTCTTCTACACGCAAGACCTGAATGCGCAGGCTGTCTCGAGGCTGGAGATCGAAGCGTCGCTCAGCCGGGCCTTGGAGCGCAATGAACTGCTGCTGCACTACCAACCCAAGGTCGATGCCGCCAGTGGCCGCATCGTTGGCGCAGAGGCGTTGCTGCGCTGGCGGCGCAATGGCGAACTCATACCTCCTGGCAAGTTCATCCCGGTAGCCGAGCACAGCAGCCTCATCCTGGACATCGGTGCCTGGGTGATCGAGCGGGCCTGCTGGCAGATACGACACTGGCTTGACCGCGGTGTGGACGTGCCCAGAATCGCCGTGAATGTCGCCGCGCGCCAGTTCGCCGCCGGCGATCTCGACGAGGTGGTGAGCGCCGCGCTGCGGCGACATCGGGTTGACGCGAGCCTTCTTGAGCTCGAGTTGACGGAAAGCATGCTGATCGAAAAGCCCCAAGCCGGCATTGCCATGCTGAAGAGGCTGAAGAGCACCGGCGTCAAGCTGTCCCTTGACGACTTTGGAACCGGCTACTCCAGCCTCGGCTATCTGAGTCAGTTCCCCATCGATGCATTGAAAATCGACAAGTCGTTTGTCGATCAGATTGCCGATGGCCCGAATGGCAGCGCGATTGTCGATGCGGTGATCGCGCTGGCGCATCGGCTCGAGCTTGCCGTTGTGGCAGAAGGCGTCGAGACCGAGCAGCAGCGGCTGTACCTGCGGGAGCAGGGGTGTGACCAGATCCAAGGGTTCTGCATCAGTCGGCCGCTGCCGGCGGTGGCCTTCGAAGCCCTGGTGCGTGAAGAGCACGCCTGCGAAGCCGCGTGAGCGTGCCCAGCCTCTGAACTTCCTTGCTGCCCGCCCCAACCCAGTCCATCAAGTGCCGGGACTGAACACCTGGTCCGACAGGGCCATTGCCTCCACCAGCCTCTCCACCTTGGCCTCTGCTTCCACCAGGCTGCGCTGCAGGCGTTCGTCGGCGAACTCGTCGTACTCCACCGCTACGCTGGTCACGTCTCGAATGCCGATGTAGGCGAACACGGCGCGCAAGGCGGGCTCGACATGGTTGGAGGCGGCCAGGGCGCCCTGCTCGTAGCCACTGTCGCCGCGCGCGCTGAGGAGCACCAGGCGCTTTCCCTGGCCTTCCAGCATCGGCCAGTAGGGCAGGCCCTGGCGCTGCCTGTCGAAACCGAAGGTGCGGCCCACCCGCACGATGTTGTCGACGTAGGCCTTGAGCACGGCCGGCATGCCGAAGTTGTACATGGGCGTGCCGATCACGATCACGTCGGCGGCGCAGAGTTCGTCCACCAGGGCGTCGCTTTCGGCGAGCACGGCTTGCGATTCGCGGCTGCGGTGCGCTGGCGGCGTGAAGGCCGCCGCGATCCATTCGGCGCTCACGAAGGCCGGTGCCTGGGTGGCCAGGTCGCGGTGCTTCAGCTGGTCCTGCGGCCTCAGGCCTTGCCAGCGCTCGATGAAACGGCGGCCGAGGCGCCGGGTGTGGGAGCCGTGGCGCTCGGCCCCGGAACGGCCCTGGCGGGCGCTGCTGTCGATGTGAAGTAGGGTCAGTCCTGTCATGCGTTCTCCGGTCCGATGGGGAATGGTGATTTCATCCATGCAGGCACTCTGAAGCCGGAGGGCTGGCGCGACAAACGACGATTCTTCCTTCGACAGATGAACTTGGCTCATCCGTCTGGTCACGTCGCCCTATCATCGATTGCATGAAGAGGTCGCTCCCACCCCTGACCGCGCTGCGGGCCTTCGAGGCAGCTGCCCGATGGGGCAGCTTCAAGCAGGCGGCCAACGAGTTGGCATTGACCCCCACGGCCGTGAGCCATCAGGTGAGGGCGCTGGAAGACCGGCTCGGCCTGCGCCTGTTCGAGCGGCGCACGCGGCAGGTCGTGCTGACCGAGGCTGGGCGCAGGCTCGGTGCGAGCCTGAACGATGCGTTCGACCGCATGGCCGATGCCATCGACGCCGTCAAGCCCAGGCGTGCCAGTGTCACCATCACCACCACGCCGGCTTTCGCTGCCCAATGGCTGCTGCCACGTTGGCATGCGTTGGCCGGCGCGCACCCCCACATCGATCTGCGCCTGCACGCCGGCAACGGCCTGGTGGACCTCCACGGCGGCACAGCCGACCTGGCCATTCGCTATGGCAAGGGCGGCCCTTACGCTGGCTTGCAGACGAATCTGCTGCTGGCGGACCGCTTCATGCCTGTGGTCAGCCCCAGCCTGACGCTGCGCTCACCCAAGGACCTGGCCAGGCATGCCTTGATCCACTTCGAATGGCACCGCCCGGATGCAGGCCATCCTTCGTGGGAGCTATGGTTTGCGCAGGCCGGTGTGAAGCCCGGCGGTCTGCAAGACCTGCGTTTCACCGACGAAAGCCATGCGATCCAGTCGGCGGTGGCCGGCCAGGGTGTCGCCTTGCTGAGCGAAGTCCTCGTGCGCGACGAGGTCCGGCGCGGCTTGCTGCGGATGCCTTTCGGCCCCGTCCTGGAGGGCATGGTCTACCACCTCGTGTGGCCCGAGGCGCCCGTGAAGCCCGAAGTGGACGAGGTGGCGCGCTGGATCCGCGAGGAGGCCTTGGGCGCCTAGACGGCGCAGGTTCTAGATGATCCATGGCCGTGGTGCTGGCAAATTCAACATTTCGGGCCCGGCTCGGCACTCACGGCTTAGATGCCGCTAGGTATCTGTCGGCCCGACCTGGAGTGTGGACATGAACAAGCTCGTTGCAGCGGCAGTCGCCCTGGTGTGCGCAGTGAGTGGGCCAATGGCCCGCGCGGCCGATGGGGACCTCGACCCGACCTTCAGCCGGGACGGCAAGAAGATGACCGACTTTGCCAAGAGCACCGACCTGGCCCGCGCGGTGGCGCTGCAGGCCGACGGCAAGATCGTGGCCGTCGGGACGACCTACCAGAACAACGACTATTCGCACGAAGACTTCGCCGTGGCGCGCTACACCGCCAGCGGCAAGCTCGACGCTTCGTTCGGCGTCAAGGGCCGGGTGACGACAGACTTTCCCGGCCTGGCGGCAGAGCCCTCGGCCGTCGTCGTGCAGCCGGACGGGAAGATCCTGGTCGCCGGTGGTGCGTTTCCGCTGTTCGTCTTTGCCGGCAATTTCGAGCTGGCCCGCTACAACCCCGACGGGTCGCTGGACGCCGGCTTCGGCAACGGCGGCATCGTGACGACGAACTTCGGCCACGGCAGCTACGCCTTCTCGCTGGCCTTGCAGCCCGACGGCAAAATCGTCGCAGCGGGCACGGTCTTCGTCGATTTCTCGAGCGACGACTCTTCGAATACCGACTTCGCGCTGGCGCGCTACAACGCCGATGGGACGCTGGACGCAAGCTTCGGCATCGGCGGCAAGGTGACGACCGACTTCGACGGTTTCAATGACGACGTGTTCTCGGTGCTCGTCCAGCCGGACGGCAAGCTCGTCGCCGTCGGCTCGGCCAAGAACCCAACCAACTTCTACGACTTCGCATTGGCGCGCTACCACGCCAACGGCACGCTCGACACCACCTTCGGCAGCGCCGGCAAGGTGCGCACCGATGCCGGCGGCCACAACTTCGACCGGGCGCGCACGGCAGCCTTGCAGCCCGACGGCAAGATCGTCGCGGCCGGCTTCGGCAGCTCGCCGTTCGGTGTGCAGAGGTTCGCCGTGGCGCGCTATGGCTCGAACGGTGCGTTGGACCCGACGTTCAGCGGCGACGGCAAACTGCAGATCGACTTTGGCAGCTGCTGCGCATACGCCAACAGCGTGCTGGTGCAAGGCGACGGCAAGATCATCGTCGTCGGCATCGCCGACACCGAATCGTCGGACTCAGACTTCCTGCTCGCCCGCCTGACACCGAAAGGC
>Ga0307515_10003158_pt1 | contig 34860 bp, 29 predicted proteins | sample 17_EM_MG_FD_194513 | JGI IMG/M metagenome (GOLD analysis project Ga0307515, IMG submission 194513) | Populus trichocarpa ectomycorrhiza microbial communities from riparian zone in the Pacific Northwest, United States - 17_EM | ecosystem: Host-associated > Plants > Roots > Unclassified | place...
TCCTTCGCGCCCTTGCGCCAGTTGGTGAAGAGCGTGTTCCATTCGATGACGTCGAAGTCGACGTCGAAGAAGCACTGCTTGAGCGACTGCTGCGCGAACTCGTTCATCGGCAGCGGCTGCATCTGCCCCGAGCCCGAGGCCGAGATCTGCACCTTGACCTTGAGCGGCTTGGCGGCGGAAAAACCAGCCTGCGTCATCAAGGCCTGTGCGGCCTTCACGTCGTAGCGGATGTCGAACTTCGGGTTGCCCCACCACGGGTGGCCGGGTGGCACGGTGCCCTTGGGCTCGGCCATCATCCCGCCCAGCAGCTGCTTCATGCCGGCGCGGTCGATGCACAGGTTGGCGGCCTGGCGCACGCGCTTGTCGAGCCAGGGCGAACCGTCGACGAAGGAGAGCTGCCACGGCCACACGTGCGGTTGCGCGTTGGTGTAGATCTTGAAGCCGCGCTGGGTGATCTGCGGCACGGCATCGGGTGAGGGCGCTTCGATCCAGTCGACCTGGCCGCCGAGCAGTGCGGCGGTGCGGGCATTGGCTTCGGGCATCGGCAGCAGCACGACCTTGTCGATCTTGGGCACACGCTTGGCGTCCCAGTAGGTCTTGTTTGCAGCCAACTCGAGGCGCTCGCGAGCGAGGAAGCGCGTGACCTTGAACGGGCCCGAGCCCGACGGGTCGGCGGCGAAGGCCGTCCACGCGGCCTTGGCGCGCTCGGCCGGCACCGTCACGCTGGCAGGCACGGCGTGCAGCTTGGCGGCCCATTGCGTGGGCGAGGCCATGAAGAGGTTGGTCAGGTTGATCGGCAGGAACGAATCGGGCTCGCTGGTGGTGAGTTCGACCGACAGGTCATCGATCTTGCGGGCCGAGCGCAATGTGGGCATGCGCGAGGCGGTCACGCCGACCTGGCTCGCATCGAAGTGAGGCGCCTCCTTGTCGAGCACCTTCTGCACATTCCACACGACCGCATCGGCGTTGAATGCGGAACCGTCGTGGAACTTCACGCCGGGGCGCAGCTTGAAGACCCACTTTGTCTTGTCCTTCGCATCGACGGCCCACGAGGTGGCGAGGCCGGGGATCAGCACGCTGGGTGCGTCGGCCTTGGAGAGGTCCCACTGCGTGAGTGCGTCGTAGATCGGGATGCCGGTGAAGCGGTTGCCTTCGAAGCCCTGGTCGGGCTGGCCGAGTGTGCGGGGGATGTCGGCCGCGGTCATCGCGATGCGCAGCGTTTTTTCTTGCGCCTGCACGGCAGGTGAGACGAGCACGAATGCCGCGCAGACAGACCAAATGTTCAACAGGGAAGAACGGGCAGGGCGCATCGCGTGGAGCTCTCCGAAGGGCGGTGATCAGGCGACGAGAGGAAGCACGTCCCGTACCAGGGGGCCTGCGAGCTGTGCGCCGTGGCTCGCTTGCTTCGGCGAGATGCCCCGGCATCTTGGGCCTCTCGGATCGCCACCGGCTGCCGCGTCTTCAGCATCGGCCGGCGACCCGCAGTCGGCCTCAGACAGCGCAACGACAGCTTGGAAGCTGCGAGATGACAGCGCATTGACAGTCTCGCGGCGGGCCTTCGGGTTCCCTCTCAAGCGCGCGAGTCGGCCGAGCCGCGACCATTCCGGCCACTTCATCACAACAAGGAGACTGGCTTGAATCAATATCTCGAAAACTCGAAGGGCGCCTGGCTGGCAGGGCTGCTGTTTGCAGCGGCCACACCGGTCGCGTACGCGCAGTCGAGCGTCACCATCTATGGCGTGATGGACGTCTTTGCCGAGCACCGCTCGAACATGGTTGCCAATGGCGACGGCCGCTGGCTGTTGAACTCTGGCGGCATGAACACCTCGCGGCTGGGATTTCGAGGGGCCGAGGATCTCGGTGGCGGCTTGAAGGCGGTGTTCCAGCTCGAGAGCGAAGTCAACATGGACTCCGGGCAAGCGGCTGGCGGGGGCGCCTTCTGGGGCCGGCAGGCCAATGTCGGCCTGGAAAGCAGCAGCCTGGGCCGTTTGGTGGCCGGCCGCTCATACAGCACCACCTACGACTTCGTTCTTCCTTTCGACCCGATGGGCTACGCGCCGAACTATTCGTGGGGAACTTCGGCCGGCGCTGCGGGCGGCGGGGCCACGGGCGGTGCGCGCAAGGACGGCATGGTCACGGGCGTGTCCAACTTGCTGAAGTATCGCGTGGCGTTCGGACCCGTCAGCCTGGGTGCCACCTTCGGCGCGGGCGAGGGCACGGGCAACAAGGTCTATGCCGCGGCGGGCGCCTACAGCGGCGGTTCGCTGGGCTTCGTTCTGGCGTGGGACCAGGTCGAGGCGCTGCCGGTGGCCGCTGGCAAGGACAAGACCCGCAGCGTCCACCTGGGCGCGAGCTACGGCGTCACCGAGACCGTCAAGCTGTTTGCCGCCATTCGCGACTACGACAAGTCATATGCCGTCGCCGGCGCGGGTGGTTCGCACGACAAGAGCCGCACCTGGTGGGTGGGTGCAAGTTTCGTTGCCATTCCGGCGCTCACCTTGACGGCGGCCTACTACAAGCAAGACATCCGCAGCGGCAAGACGCTGGGCGGCATCAACGACCCGTCTCTGCTGGCGCTGCGCGCGAAGTACGCGTTGTCGAAGCGGACCGACCTGTACACGGCGGTGGGCTACGGCAAGGCCGACACCGGCCCGGTGAGCGTGTCACGCGACGACGCTGCCTTCGGAACCAAGCAGACCGGCATCACCGCCGGCATCCAGCACCGGTTCTGAGCGAGGCGGGGCAGCGCGGCGCTCTTACCCGCGGGGCAGCACGACGATCGCGTCCAGGCCCGCGGTCTGCCCGCCTTCAATGCGGTTGAGCAGTTCGATGCTGCCGCCCATGCGCTCGCACACCTCGCGGCAGATTGCCAGGCCCAGGCCGCTGCCGCTCGTGGGGTGGCCGGTATGAAAGGGTTCGAACAGGTGGTCTCGCATCGACTCCGCGATGCCGGGGCCGGTGTCGCGCAGTACCAGGCGCGCTGACCCGGGTGTGGCGTTCACCGTGAGCGACAGGGGCCGCCCGCGCGGGGTTTCGCGCACGGCGTTGTGCAGCAGGTTGCGCACCAGCTCGCGCAGCATCCAGGCGTGCCCGTGGGTCCACACCGGTGCCTCGGCGTGCAGTTCGAAATCGAGATGCTTGTCGGCGATCAGCGGTGACATGTCGAGTGCCACCTCGCGTGCCACCTCGCTCAGATCGACCGGGCCGGGCGCGTCCTGTTCGTGCACCTGCTCGACCTTGGCCATCGCGAGCATCTGGTTCGCCAGGCGAATGGCGCGGTCGATGGTGCCGTGGATCTGCTCGAGTGCCACGTGCGGATCGGCGTGGCCCGAGAGGCCGTTCTGCGCCTGCGTCTTGAGCACCGCGAGCGGCGTGCGCAGCTGGTGGGATGCGTCGCGAACGAACTGTTTCTGCAGGCCGACCATGCGCGTGATCCGCTGCAGCAGCTCGTTGGTGGCCGCCACCACGGGCTGCAGTTCGAGCGGAAGCCCTTCGGTGCGAACGGGCGAGAGGTCGCGCTCGCCGCGTGCGAGCACCTCGCGCCGGAGCACGTTCACCGGCCGCAGCGCGCGCCCGACGACGACCCAGGCCACCGCCACCACTACAGCGATCAGCAAGGCCTCGCGCAGCAGCGTGTCGGTGAGCAGCCCTCGCGCCAGCCGCTCTCGCACTTCCAACGTCTCGGCCACCTGGATCAGGGCCACGCCACGCTGGGTGCTGCTGGACATCGGTTGGTAGAGCGCCGCCATGCGGACCCGCCGACCCCGGTATTCGGTCTCATAGAAATCGACCAGTGCCGCATAGGTGCTGCGCATGGGCGTCGGGCCGGTGTAGGCCGGCAGGTCGCTGTGGCCTGACAGGAACTCGCCGCTGAAGCCCGAGATGCGGTAGTACATGCCGCCTTCGTTGCTGGCGTCGAAGATGTCCATGGCCGCGAACGGAATCTCCACTTTGAGGCCGCGCTCGTCGAGCTGCAGCAGCTCGCCGATGTAGCGTGCCGAGGCGAGCAGCGAGCGGTCGTAGGCCGTGTTGATGGCGTCGAGCGCGCGCTGATAGCTGCCGACCGCATCGATGCTCACGAACAGCGTGATCGGCAAGACGATGCCGGCCAGCAGATAGCGCCGCAGCGAGTGTTGGCGGGCGGGCTTCACGCAGCCGGGTTCACTTCATCGTCGCGAAGCAGGTAACCCAGGCCCCGCAGGGTGACGAGCGAGACGCCGGCGCCGGCGAGCTTCTTGCGCAGCCGATAGGCGACCACCTCGATGGCCTCGAACTGGATGTCCTGCTCCATCGGGAAGACCACCCGAAACAGCTTCTCCTTGGCCACCGCATGGCCTGGCCGCGCAATCAGCGCCTTGAGCAGCGCTTGCTCGCGTGGCGTGACGTCCAGCGGCTTGCCGCCGAGGTAGAACGCGCCGGAATCCACCTCCATGGTCAGCGGGCCGCACGACAGCACGGCGTCTTTCTTGGCATGGCGGCGAAGCAGAACGCGCACGCGTGCTTCGAGCTCGTCGAGGTCGAACGGCTTGGCCAGGTAGTCTTCGGCGCCGGCATTCAGGCCCAGCACCCGGTCGCCCACGGCACCGCGTGCCGTCAGCACCAGGATCGGCACGTCGATGCCTTCGGTGTGCGCCTTGTGGAGCACCTGCAGGCCGTCCATGCCGGGCAGCGTGAGGTCCAGCAGTGCAGCGTCCGGCGGGTCATGGCGCAGGCATTGAAGGGCTTCGCTGCCGTTTGCGACGTGCGAAACCTCGAAGCCGCGCCGCTCGAGGGCGAGCTGCAGTGCCTGTGCCATGGCGGCGTCATCTTCGACCAGGAGCAACTTCATGGGCTGGCAGTGTGCCTTGTGGGAGAAGGGGGGTTGACCAGGGTTGGCCCGCGTACCGGCCGTCGAGGACAGCTCGATGACAGGCAGGGCACCGGTGATTGATAGCCAATCGACAGCTTCGGCCGGCCGGCTAGGGTCGGCCCGGAGAGCTTGCAAATGAGCTGATGGCAGCATGCCGTCTCAGTGTGAACAACAGGAGACACCATGCGCCGACTCGCGCTCAAGACACTCGCCGCTTCGCTCATCATGGCGCTGGCCATGCCCTCGCAGGCGGCCGACAACTTCAAGATCATGATCGGTGCCAACCCCGGCGGCGGCTACGACCAGGTGGGCCGCGGCCTCGGCAAGGCCCTGCAGGAAGCGGGCGTGGCAGGCAGCGTGACCTATGAAAACAAGGGCGGTGCCGGTGGCACCATCGGGCTTGCCCAGTTTGCCAACTCCAGCAAGGGCGACCCTCACGCGATGATCGTGGTCGGGGCGATCATGGTCGGCGCCATCGTGCAGAACAACCCGCCGATCAAACTGTCCGATGCAACACCGATCGCACGCCTGATGGCCGAATACAACGTGTTCGTCGTGCCGGCCAACTCGCCCATCAAGTCGATGAAAGACGCGGTCGAGCAGATGAAGAAGGACCCGGCGAGCGTCAAGTGGGGCGGCGGCTCGAAAGGCTCGATCGACCACCTGAGCGTGGCCATGATCGCCCGCGACGTCGGTGTCGACGTGAACAAGGTCAACTACGTGCCCTTCAAGGGCGGCGGTGAAGCCACTGCGGCCGTGCTGGGCGGCCATGTGACCGTGGGCACCAGCGGCTGGGGCGAGCTGCAGGAGTTCGTCAGCAGCGGAAAGATGCGCGCCATCGGCATCACCGCGCCCGCGCGCGTCAAGGGTGTGGACGTGCCGACGCTGAAGGAGCAGGGTGTCAACGTGGACATCGCCAACTGGCGCGGCGTGTACGGCGCCCCGGGCATCAGCGCCGAGCAGCGCAAGGCGCTCACCGACAGCGTGATGAAGGCCACCAAGGCCAAGTCGTGGGCAGAGACGCTGGCCAAGAACAGCTGGGCCACGCTGCCGCTGGGCGGGCCGGAGTTCGATAAGTATGTGGACGACGAACATGCGCGCCTGCGTGCGCTGATGTCGAAGCTCGGCATGCTTTGAGCGCTCGCGCCTCAGCCATTCTGCGTTCGCCCTGATCCTGTCGAAGAGTGCGCAGTGCGCTGCGCTGGCTTCGACAAGCTCAGCCCGAACGGAGATGGGGCGCAGCTGAGGTATCTCGCCAATCAGGTGATGTTTTTTGCTTCTGAGTCGACCATGAAAAATCGGAGTTTCGTGTGGATCGGTGGCGGCACGCTGCTGCTTTCCGCGCTGCTGGCCGTGGGTGCCGCACAGATCAAGGGAAACGCTGGGTATGCCGGCGCCGGGCCCGGTTTCCTGCCGTGGACGGTCTCAGCGGCCATGGCCGTTCTCGGTGTGTGCCTTGTCGTGGGGGCCACCCGCTCCCATGTCGAATGGGTCAGCGCGCCGGAGTTTCCTCCGCGCTGGCGTGCGGTCGCGTGGATCGGTGCCGGTCTGGTGCTCAACGCCTTACTGATCGAACACCTGGGCTTCATCTGCTCTTGTGCTGTTCTCTTCGCGTTTGCTGCACGCGGCTTTCGTGTCGGTGCCGATGCCCGGCCGACGGTACGCATGTTCGTGCAAGACCTGTTCATCGGCGCGGCCATCAGTGCCCCGGTGTTCTGGCTGTTCACCAAGGTGCTGGGTGTGACGCTGCCAGCGCTGGTGAAGGCCGGCGGCTGGATCTGAAGGGGCACCCATGGACGTCTGGACTTCGCTTCTCAACGGCTTCGCCACCGCCGGCACGCCGATCAACCTGATGTGGGCCTTCCTCGGCTGCCTGGTCGGCACCGCCGTGGGCGTGCTTCCCGGCATCGGGCCCGCGCTGGCCGTGGCCATGCTGCTGCCGCTGACGGCGCAGGTCGAACCGACTGCGTCGATGATCATGTTCGCCGGCATCTACTACGGCGCGATGTACGGTGGCTCCACCACCTCGATCCTGCTCAACACGCCGGGCGAGACCGCGTCGATGGTCACGGCCATGGAGGGCAACCTCATGGCGAAGAACGGCCGGGCCGGCGCGGCGCTGGCCACGGCTGCGATCGGCTCCTTCTTCGCCGGCACCATCGCCACCGTGCTGCTCACGCTCTTTGCGCCTTGGCTCGCCGAAGTGGCGCTGCGGTTCGGCCCGCCGGAGAACTTTGCGCTGATGGTGCTGGCCTTCATCACCGTGTCGGCGGTGCTCGGCGCCAGCGTGCTGCGCGGCATGTGCTCGCTGGCGCTGGGGTTGGCGGTCGGGCTGATCGGCATCGATGAGATCTCAGGCACCGCGCGCTACACGCTGGGCATCCCGGAGCTGGTCGACCGTGTCGAGGTCACCTTGATGGCGGTGGGCCTGTTCGCCGTCGGCGAGGCGCTGTACTACGGCCTGTACGAAGGCCGCGTCGTTGAGACGCAGCACAAGATGACGTCGCTCTACATGACGCGTGATGACTGGAAGCGCTCGTGGCCGGCCTGGCTGCGCGGCACCTTTCTCGGCTTTCCGTTCGGTACCGTGCCGGCCGGCGGCACCGAGATCCCGACCTTTCTCTCCTATGCCACCGAGAAGAAACTGTCCAAGCACAAAGAAGAGTTCGGCACCGTCGGCGCTATCGAAGGCGTGGCCGGCCCGGAGGCGGCCAACAACGCCACCGCCGCCGGCGTGCTGGTGCCGCTGCTGACGCTCGGCATCCCGACCTCGACCACCGCAGCCGTGCTGCTGTCGGCGTTCCAGAACTACGGCATCACGACGGGCCCGCAGCTCTTCACCAGCTCCAGCGCGCTGGTCTGGGCGCTGATCGCCTCGCTCTACATCGGCAACGTCATGCTGCTGGTGCTGAACCTGCCGCTCGTCGGGTTGTGGGTCAAGCTGCTGAAGATCCCGCGCCACTGGCTCTACGCGGGCATCCTCGTCTTCGCGACGGTGGGCGTCTACGGTATGCGGCAATCGGCCTTCGACCTCTACCTGCTGTTCGGCATCGGCCTGCTCGGCATGCTGATGCGGCGCTTCGACTTCCCCACGGCGCCGGTGATCGTCGGCATGATCCTCGGGCCCATGGCCGAGGCGCACTTCCGCAACGCCATGTCGATCGGCGAAGGCAAGCTCAGCGTCTTCATCGAGCGGCCGCTGTCGCTCGCTGTGCTCGCGCTGTGCGTGATGGTGATCGTGCTGCCGGTGGTGATGAGGTACCGGCGGCGGCAAGGCGACGGGGAGATCAAGCCCGCCTGACAGGACGGGGCACAGACTCATCGCCGCACCTGGCGCCATTGGGTGCAGCGGCTGCAGAACCTGAGTCGCCCCGGTTGACACGGTGACAACAGCAGTAAGCTCGGCGTCCGGACAGCGTTCGTTCCGGATTTGCGGCAACTGGCCGCGATGGGAGGTGCTCAAGATGTCCACGGTGTCTCGTCTGTTGACATGCCTGCTGCTTGCCTGGCACCTTGCCGCCAGCGGTGCAGAAGTTGTCCGCTTCCCGAAGCCCGAGTTCGAGGGCGATCACCGCTACGACTACGTGCTGCAGGTGCTGCAACTTGTGCTGTCGAAGACCGGCATCGACTACCGGATACAGACGGCCGAATTCCCGATGAACCAGGAGCGCCAGGTGCAAGAGCTCGAGGCCGGGCGCACGATCGACGTCGGCCCGATTCCCAGCTCCGCCGAACGCGAGGCGCGCCTGTTGCCGATTCGCTACCCATTGAACAAGGGTCTGCTCGGTTGGCGCCTGGGCTTGATCCGCAAAGGCGACAAAGGCTTGTTCGCGGGCGTCAACACCCTGGACGATCTCAAACGCGTACGGCTCGCGCAGGGGCAGGAATGGCCGGACACGCAGATCCTCCAGGCCAACGGCATCCCGGTGATCACCGCGCCGAAGTACGAGGGCCTGTTCAAGATGCTCACCGGCAAGCGCTTCGACTATTTTCCGCGCAGCACCATGGAAATCTGGGACGAGCAGGAGATCAACGCAGACACGCTGGAAGTGGAACCCCACCTCGCGCTGCACTATTTCTACGACGCCTACTTCATGGTGAACCGCAAGAACACGAAGCTGGCCAATGACCTTCGCGACGGGTTTGAAAAGGCCATTGCCGACGGCTCGTTTGACAAGCTCTTCCAGCAGTACTTCGGTGAGCGGCTGCGCAAGGCACGCCTGGAAACGCGCACGGTGATCGAGTTGCGAAACCCGTTGCTGACGCCGGGCACGCCCTCCGATCGGCCGGAACTCTGGTACGACGTCAAGCGGGGGCGGTGAGGGCCGCCGGCGCTTACCCGGCCGGGTGAATCCAGCGGGCGAGCGTGGCGAACAGTTCCTCAACCTTGATCGGCTTGGCTACGTGGTCGTTCATGCCGGCGGCCAGGACCTTGTCGCGGTCGCCGGCCATCGCGTTGGCGGTCATTGCGATCACCGGCAGCTCGCGCCACTGGGGCCGCTCGCGAAGTGCCCGGGTTGCCGCGTAGCCGTCCATGACGGGCATCTGGCAATCCATCAGCACGCCGTCGAAACGCTGGCGGTCCAGCATGTCCAGCGCCTCTTGGCCGTCGCAGGCCACGCTGACGACGATGTGGGCGCGGCGCAGCACGGCCAAGGCGATCTCGCGGTTGATGGCGTTGTCTTCCACAAGAAGGATCTGCGCGCCGCGCAGCTGGGCTTGATGGCCGAGCATGGCCTCTTCGCGCTTCGTTGCGCGTGGCGTGTGCGGTACCGCGAGCCCTAGCACTTGGCTGCAGGCGTTGAACAGAGTCGAGGGCGTGACCGGCTTCACGAGCAGCGCGCCCACGGTGAGCTGCCGTTCCGCCAGGCGCTTCTGCACTTCGTCGTGGCTGAGGGCGGTCACCATCAGCACGGTCGGCGCCGGATGGCGCGGGCGCTCGCGCTGGCCCAGCAGGCGAACGCATTCCACGCCGTCGAGGCCGGGCATCTTCCAGTCGAGCAGAACCAGGTCGTAGGGTTTGTCGCTCGCGTCGGCAAGCTCCACCATGCGCAGGGCATCGTGACCATCGGCCGAGGTATCGGTGTCGAGCCCGAGCGCGGTGCTCATGTCGGCCAGCACCTCGCGAGCGCAGGCGTTGTCGTCCACGATCAGTACGCGGCTGCCGCGCAGGCTCTCGCGGTGCAGCAAAGGCGGCTTTGCCGGCTCAGGCTGCAGGTCGAAGCGCAGTGTGAAGTGGAAGCTGCTGCCTTGGCCCTGCGTGCTCTCGACGTCGATCTCGCCACCCATCAGGCGCACCAAGTGACGGCTGATCGACAACCCCAACCCCGTGCCGCCATAGCGCCTGCTGGTCGACGAGTCGCCTTGCATGAACGGCACGAACAGGCGCTGCTGTTCGTCGGGCGACATGCCGATGCCGGTGTCGCGCACCTCGAAGCGCAGCTGGATCGATTGGGCCTGGCGCTCGACGATCTTGACGGTGACGACGACCTCGCCGCGCTGGGTGAACTTGACGGCGTTGTTGCCCAGGTTGAGCAGCACCTGGCGCAGGCGCGAGGGATCGCCTACCAGAGAGGTTGGCAACTGCAGCGGCAGGGCAAACAGCAGCTCGAGGCCCTTCTCCTCGGCGTTCAAGCCGACCAGGTGGCCCAACCCGTCCATCACGTCGCCCAGGCTGAACGGAATGCTCTCGATGTCGAGCTTGCCGGCCTCGATCTTGGAGAAGTCGAGGATATCGTTGATGATCCCGAGCAGCGAGTCGGCTGCGCTGTGGATCTTTTGCACGTAGTTGAGCTGTTGCGGGTTGAGCCCGCTTTGCAGCGCCAGATACGACATGCCGAGAATGGCATTCATTGGCGTTCGGATTTCATGGCTCATGTTGGCCAGGAAATCGCTCTTGGCCTGGTTCGCCGCTTCGGCCGCCTGCCGAGCGACACGGTCGGTCTCGGCCTGCCTGCGCTCGGTGATGTCGCGCGCGATACCGACCGTACCGGCCACGCGGCCGTCGCGGTCGTGGAGCGACGTCTTGATGGTCTCGACCAGGGCAATGTTCCCATCGGCGTTGACGTGGTTCTCCTCGATCCGTTTGCTCCCGTTCGACGCCATCACCTCGGCGTCGTCGAGGCGATAGGTCCTGGCGAGCTCCGGAGGGTGAAGCTCGAGATCGGTCATGCCGATCATCTGGCTCGGCTCTGAAAATCCCTTGGTGATGGCAAGGGCGCGGTTGACGGCGACATAGTGGCCATCTGCGTCCTTGACCCATGCCAGGTCAGGAATGTTGTCCAGGATGGCCGCCATGCGTACGTTGGCGTTGCCGAGTTCCATCGCATGCTGCTGCAGCCTCTCGCGCATCGCGTTGAGGGCATCCACCAGCTGATCGAGTTCATCGCCTTCAACCCGCTCGCGTCGCAAGCGCAGTGGCGAGGCCTCTGCTTCCGGGGTGACGCTGCCCATCGAAGAGGCGATGTCCAGCAGGTGGCGGGTCGCCAGCCGGTGCACGACGAACAAGATGAAAAGGGCGACCAGGAAGGTCTTGGCAGCATTGCTGAGGAGGATGACGATGGCCTGCGCCGCCAGGTCGCGGTAGATGTCTGTCAGCGTCGCCTCGATGTGGAGCACGCCGATGACCTGCGGGTTTTCACCGCAGCAGGCCAGCGGAAACTCCTTCACGACAGCTCGGGTGGTTTGTCGCTCGCCACGGAAGACCGTCAGGGAATGGGCAGACGAGGCCGTCTCCCGCACTTCTGCCGCGCGGATGGAGGGCAGGCGCAAGATGCCTTCGAGTTGTTCCTGAAGCTGCTTTGAGTCCAGCGCCCACAGGCTTTCGCTCAGGCTGCGCGAGGTGGCCTGATCGATCTCGCCGAACCGGTTCTCCAGGCGCGCCCTTTCGCTGCGGTAGCTCAAGGTCAATTGCAGGACGGTCAGCACCAGCGTGACCACGGTGCTGAACAGCAGCACACGGATCAGCAGCGCGATTGCGATGCCGCCGCCTGGGACTCGCGGAATCGATGCCAGCCAGCCGCGGCGCAGTGACTGTGAGTCCAACTCACGTGCTTTGAGGGTCATCGATGAACTTGCTCGGCGCGCCGAATCTGTGGGGGGCCTAGGAGGCTGTCGGGCTTGGGGAGCGTCGGCTGCAATTGGGCCGCAGCGGTCCATTTTTCACCGGTTTCTTGTCCCATAGCTTCGGCTATGGGCCTGCAAACCCGGCAAAAACTGTCCTCGCTGAGGCCCAATTTCGCTTCGACGCCCCAAGCCCGACAGCCTCCTGAGCCTGAGGGGAGCATAGTCGAATGCTCCCCTGGCGAGCGATGAGGAGTGCCCCTCATCCAGGGCAACTTGGAAGTACGTCACGCCAAGCCGGTCGGAACTTCACCACCGAGGGTCAACCCGAGTGCAGCCGCCAGACGGCTGAAGTTCAAGGGCGGTCGATTCAGCTTCGCATCCGCGTGCGAACGGTTTCGTGAATTTTCAACGCATGGGCAGTGCGTCGACAGGCCGTCATGAGTCGCACATGGCTCGGTCATGACTCCCCATGTGCCGGGTGCTGCAATGCGGACCCGACAAAACACGAACAAGGCCGTGGGTGCTATCGATGACTGCCGACAACTCGCAGCTCCATGCAGCCAGGGCCGATGAGGCACACCGAATGCTGCATGAAGAAACACTGAGTCCGCACCGTCCCGGAACCGGAGACCTGTCATCGCCAGTGAGCGGTGGTCGGTTCAGCGCGAGTGGCTTGATCGCACTGTGCGCGGGCGGCCTGGCATTGCTGGCCAGCACCGCGGCTGACGCAGCGCCAGCTGCTGGCTCCACGGTGGCGGCGAGCGCCATCTCTGCCGGAGACACGGCCTGGATGCTGACCAGCACGGCCCTCGTGCTGATGATGACCCTGCCGGGCCTGGCCTTCTTCTACGGCGGCCTGGTTCGCAAGAAGAACATCCTGGGCACGATGACACAGGTGTTCATCGTGGCCGCGGTTGTGAGCGTGCTGTGGTTTGCGGTGGGTTACACGCTGGCCTTCGCATCGGGTTCACCCATGATCGGTTCGTTCGACATGAACTTGAACCTTCCGTTCATGCCCAAAGGAGACCGAGTCCCGGTCCACGCGCTCGCGCCGCAGATTCCTGCGCCGGCATTCGCGCTGTTCGAAGGGGCGTTCGCGATCATCACGGCGGCGCTCATCGTCGGCGCGTTTGCCGAGCGGGTGAAGTTCAGTGTCGCAGCCTTGTTTTGCGGCCTGTGGTCTGTGCTCGTCTACGCACCGGTTGCACATTGGGTGTGGCATCCCGAGGGTTGGCTGTACGCATTGGGCGTGCGCGACTTTGCCGGCGGCATGGTGGTGCACGTCAACGCGGGCGCGGCCGGCCTGGCCTGTGCGCTTGTGGCCGGTCCGCGGCATGGCTACGGACGTGAGCCGATGATCCCGTCGAACCTGGCCTACATGCTGATCGGTGCCGCATTGCTGTGGATCGGCTGGTTCGGCTTCAACGGAGGCTCGGCGTTGGCAGCCAATGGGGCGGCGTCGCTGGCGATGGTCAATACCCAGATCGCGGCCTCGCTGGCGGCGGTGGTGTTCGTTCTGTGCGAATGGATGATGAAGGGCCAGGCCAGCCTGGTGGGCATGTCCACCGGTGCCGTCGCCGGCCTGGTGGCGATCACGCCTGCGGCCGGCTTCGTCGGCGTGGATGCGGCTTACCTGTTCGGCATGGTCGGGGGCCTGGTGGCCTTCGCATCGTTGCTGTGGCTCAAGCCGCTGCTCAACATCGACGACTCGCTCGATGTGTTTGCGATCCATGGCATGGTGGGAATCGTCGGTTCGCTGCTGACCCCTTTCTTCACCATCGCCGAGCTGGCAGGTGCCAAGGGGCAACCGCAGGCCGAAGCGATCGGCGTCGCGGCGGTGCTCGGCTACAGCTTCGCCGTGAGCTGGCTGCTGATGAAGGGCCTGGACCTCGTCATGGGCGTCAAGGTCAAGCGCGGTGAAGAGCAGGACGGCCTGGACCTCTCGCAGCACGGCGAGCAGATCGAGTAGTGCAGTAGTGCCTTCGTTCCGTCCTTTGGATTCTTGAAGCGAGTTGCAAGTGCATCCACAAATGTCCCGAGGTGTGCTCGCGATGCGATTGCGGCTCGCTTTGCTGAGGCAGAAGATCTCCGTTGAAATCGACCGCCTGCTCGCCGATTCCGTTTATGCGGCCGATGTGCTGCTCATGTGCGAAGACACCGAGCAGGTGGACCTGATCTCGCTGGCCAGACAGGTTGTTCTCAGCGAAAGAGAAGCCCCCGCGGCAGGCGCCGCATCGCCTGCCGTGCCAAGCGCTTCGTCGAGGTTTCATCTGGGTTCGAGCGCAGATTCAGCACCCACAGCCGGCGCGGCTTCGCAGCCGGCTGCTTCTCGCCCGATGCCGACGACCACGGGTGGGAGCCCGACCGGCTCCGAAGACTCGCCCGCTCCCGAGCCGGGCGATCCGGACGCACCGCGCAACCGGCGCTACCTTCGCGGCGCGCGCTGAGCGCCAGGTTTGCGGTTTGCGGGTTGCGATGGCGGGCGGCGTTTGCGCCGTTCGGCTGGTCGCCGATGACGCCACTCAAGACCGGTGCGATGGAGATTGAGGCAGGCGACGCTCATGCGATCGCCGCCCGCTGACCCCGGCAGATCAGATCGTCAGTTCGCGCTCGACGTCTTGCGCCTTGCGGCGTGCCAGTGCCAGGTTCGACTTGCTCTTGTCCAGCACGAAGTAGACGAACACGCCTTCCTTGCGCGACACCGGCCGGATGATGTGGTACTGCTTGCCCAGCGTGATCAGGATGTCGTCGATCACGTCGTTCAAACCGAGCTGGCGCATGGTCTTGAGCTTGGCGCGCACGACTTCGGTGTTGCCGGCTGCGGCGACTTCGAGGTCGACGCCGGAGCCCGAGGAGCCGAGCATCATGCCGCTCGCAGAGTCGACCACGGCTGCGCACATCGCGCCGTCCACGGTCAGCAGGTCGTCCAGGGCTTGTCTGATGGTTGCCATCTTGATTCCAATCGTTGGTTGAGGTGGGTTCGTCATGAACCCGGAATGGAGATCGTTTCGGCGCAGTGCATGAGGTGAACGCTACGCCATGCCCGATCTCCGGACTGGCATGTTTGTTGGGGAGGAGAACGAACCCCTAGCCCGAGCGGTGCAGCAGGCCGCCCAGCTCGCGCGCCATGCGCTGCAAGGCGATCCAGTCGACACCGCGGTGCTCGCCGTGTGCGACGAGCAGCACGTTGGGGTCGGTGCAGCACGGGAACACGGCGAGCACGCCGCCGGAGTGGTACATCACCGCCGCACCGAGCGTGCCCAGGCCGGCAAAGTGCAGCTTTTGGCGGTCGTGGAGCCGCCAGTAGTCCACCGCAGCCTCCCACACATGCGTGGCCTGTGCGGCCCCGCCGCGGCTGGCCCACACCAGCCCGGTTTGTGCGTCGACGAGTGCGCAGCCGACGATGCCGGGGTGGGCGGCCATGCGGTCGAGCTCGGCATCGATCTGGGGCAGATTCATGCCGCGTTCATCAGCTGTTCGGCCTTGGACAAGTGGCTCAACACGAAGCCCAGCGTCACCGACTTGTCCGTGAGAACGACGGCGACGAGGGCCTGCTCCTGCACCTGCATGCAACGCACCACGAGCCGCCCGTCAGAGGACTCGATGACCAGGTAGCGCGGTGTGCCGATACCGGTCTCGCGGCTGGCGGCGTCGCCGAGTGCGGACACGGAGCTGACCATCGCGGCCAGGCGCGCCGGATCGATCGATTGGTGACCGGCATGCGCGAGGTCGAAGCCGTCGGCGGTCGCGATCACGACGGCGCGGGCGCCATCGACTTCCGCAAACAGGGCCTGGGCCGTCTGTCGGGCGGGTTGGAGCAAGGTGGTAGTCAGTGTGGACAAGGAAGTCATTCCGTTCAAGTGCGCATCTCGGCCTGGATGAGCACGGTGTCGACCAGCATCAGCACGTCTTCGCGTCGGCGCACGTCGACCGGCAGCACCGGAAACGCGAGGCCGCGTTCGGCCAGCAGGCTGCTGAACTGGTCGACCGTCGGCAGCGGGCATTCGCCCGTGCGGCCGATGCCGACGGCGCAGTTGATCGTTGGCAGCAGGTCGGCGTAGGCGTCCAGGTAGGTCGCGAAGTCGTCCAGCGGATCGGGCCGCGTGTTGTCGATCAGGATCACCAGGCCGAGCGCGTCGGTGGCGATGATTCGCCACATGAAGTCGAAGCGCAGCTGCCCCGGCGTGCCGAACAGCCGCACGCACTGGCCGTTGCCGAGGTCGGCCTGGCCGAAGTCGAGGCCCACGGTGGTGAGCTCCTTGCCGAGGCCGGCATCGGTGTTGCGCACGTCGGTGACCACCGGCGGGATGTCGCTCAGCATGGCGATGGCGGTGGTCTTGCCGGCTCCGGGGGGGCCGCTGAAAACGATCTTGTGCTGAGTCATCGCCATGTCAACCCCAGGCCATGGCGGATGGAGGCGAAGTGGTTGGCGTCCAGCTCCGGATGATTGGCCTGGGCGGTGCTTGCCAAAGGCGCCTCAGGTACGGCGGCCACCACGTCGAGGGTGCCGGTGGTGGACAGCAGAGCGAGAAACTCCGCGCACTGCGGCTTGTCCACATGGCTCAGGCGCGCCAACTCATCCAGGCCGACAAGCCGCGTCAACAGAAAGCTCGCCAGGCGCTGGCGATCGCGGTCTCCTTGCAGCAGATCGGCCGACGGCCAGCGAAGCAGCCGGAACCTGGCGTCCGGCGGGAACGCACGCGGAACGGCATGCAGGGCAGGTGCAGCGGCGAAACGGTTCTCCAGCGCGGACAGTGCGTCAAGGAGGGCCTCGTACTGCAGGGGTCGCGCCAGTGATTCAACGGCGTCGTTCCGCCCCGTGCCGGCATCGGCCACGCACAGCGTAGCCAACGGGCTGCCGCCTGTCATGCCGAGCACTGCGCCGGGCTCTTCAAGCCCAAGCATCAGCACATCGAACTCGCCGTCGAACACGACACTCCAGTCGCATTGCAGTCGTTCGCGCCCGATGCGCAGGAAGGCGTTCACCTTCGCAAGGTCGTGGTCGCTCAGGTTTCGCAGGTGCAGCCTGAGTTTGCGCTTCACATGCGAAACCGTCGTAGCCTCCCCGCTCATGACGGGTGGCTCCGCCCGGGACGGGTCGCGTCGGGGCGCTGAAGAGAGCGGAAGCATGGGGAAAGTTCTCTCAAGAATCTGTGCGAGTGGCTCAGTCGGGTTCTCGACACAAGCGCATGTTGGGTGAACAGGCTGCGTCGGAAAGCGAGAGGCGATGCTAGGGGCCACGGCTGCGCAAGGCTTGACCGTTCGATGATGGATTGCTCACCATCGCAGGCAGTCAAAGCGAACGTGATGCGTGTCACAGGCGAGGCGACAGCCTGAATCGAGGCTGACGGCGGTTGACGTTGAGGACCAGGGCACTGCGCTAAGGTGCTGCCCAGACTGGCCATGGAATGGATGGTCGGTGCGCCGCCCAAGTTCGCTAAGCCATCTTGTCCAACCCGCAGAGGAGGATCGCTTGATAAAGCTGCTGATACGGTGCGCGATGTTCATCGCAGGGGTCGTCCTGCTGGCCGACATCGTCCTGCCGACAGGGGTCGAGTTACTTCAGGTCGACAAGCACACAAGCAGTACGGAGAGACGCCCGATCAACGGCACCGATGCCCGATGGGCGGATACGAGCTACACACTGCACTTCATTGGCGGGGCGGTGTCTTCGTGCTCCGTTGGCTATTCGGCCTACGGCAAGCTGAAAGACGGAGACGCGGTCAATGTCAAAGCCACCAAGCTGTTCAAGAACTGCGTTCGGATTTCCAAGGACGAAGAAGTCATCCAGTCCGACAAATACTGGAAGATCTTTGCGCTCATTGGCGGGTGCCTCTTCATTGCCGCAGCGTTTGGTTGGGTACAACGCGACGACGATGGCAGTTTTGGCATCTCGTAGCTCGGTCCCAGAGCGCCGATGAAGCACATCAACCCCAGACTGATTTCAGAGGTCAAAAAGTTGGGCGGGTCTTGTGCATTCCCTGGCCGCTCTTCACCCCCTTCACGGGTGGGTCATCGCTGAACAACGGCTTGCCTGATCCGTCTTCTCTCCTGAGCACACGCAACGCGCGTGCCGCAACGGGAGACAAGGATCGATGCACGTCTACGACTTCGTCGCGGTCGGTTTGGGGCCGTTCAACCTGAGCCTGGCCTGCCTGATGGCGCCGCTGAAAGAACACCGCGGCCTGTTCCTCGAGCGCGGCAGCCAGTTCGCGTGGCACCCCGGCATGCTGATGGACCGCTGCACGCTGCAGAACCCGTTCCTGGCCGATCTGGTGACGCTGGCAGATCCGACCAGCCGCTTCAGCTACCTCAACTACTGCAAGCAGCAGGGCCGCATCTACTCGTGCTACGTGCGCGAGAACTTCTACCTCACGCGCAACGAATACAACCGCTATTGCCAATGGGCTGCGGCGCAGCTCGACAGCTTGCGCTTTCAGCATGAGGTGACGGCCATCGCGCACGACGCGCAGCGCGGGCTTTACTTCGTGTCGGGGCGAGACCTGCGCACCGGCAGGCCCTTCGAGCATGCTGCGCGCCGGCTCGTGCTCGGCGTGGGCGCCTCGCCGCGCCTGCCCGCGTGCTGCGCTGAAGGCGAGGGCCCTTACCTGCACAGCGCCGACTACCTGCATCACAAGGAGGAGCTCCAACGCAGGCGCTCCATCACCATCGTCGGCAGCGGCCAAAGCGCAGCGGAGATCTACCGCGACCTGCTGCAAGACATCGACCAGCATGACTACAGCCTGAACTGGGTGACGCGCTCGTCGCGCTTCTTCCAGATGGAGAACGCCAAGCTCGTGCTGGAGCTGATCTCGCCCGACTACGCCGATCACTTCCACGGCCTGCCCGAGTCCGCCAAGGAGCGTGTCGTGCGCGAGCAGAAAAGCGTCTACAACGGCATCAACGGCGAACTCATCGACACGCTCTATGAGCTGCTCGACGAGCGCCGCGACGAGCTTCGCGGCCGCACGCGGCTGCTGCCCAACATGGAGTTGCGTGCATGCCGCCGCAGCGGTGCTGGCCACGAGCTGGAGTTTGTGCACACCGAGCTGGGAAGCCGCTACCGTCACCAGGCGGACGGCCTCGTGTTCGCCACCGGCTACGCGCCGCGGGTGCCGGGCTTCGTGGAGGGCATCCGTCACCGCATCGACTGGGACGACGCGGGCCGCTACCGCCAGCAGCGCAACTATGCCGTCGACGTGGAGGGCCACGAGATCTTCGTGCAGAACGCCGGCTGCCACAGCCACGGCGTGACCAACCCCGACCTCGGCCTCGCCTGTCACCGCAATGCCTGCATCATCCGCGCGCTGACCGGGGTCGAGTACTACCCGATCGAGACGCAGACCACGCTGCAAGACTTTGCGCCGCGTGCGGACGGTGCTTTCGTGGAGGTGATGGCGTGACGACCGGTCTGCGTCCGGCCATCGTCGCGATGTCGGCGTTCGCGGTGGTGAGCGACGCCATCCTGATCGCCTTCTACCCGCACTTCTTCGAGCGCCGCTACGGCGTGACGAGTGCGTTCCACGTCGGCGCGTACATCGCGGCAATCTCGATTGCGGTGATGTGCACGCTGCCGCTGTGGGCGCGCGTGGCGCGTCGCGTGGAGACCATGCACCTGCTGCTCTTCACGCAGGCTGCGGCGGGAGTGCTGTGCCTGCTGAGCTGGTTTGCCGACAGCGTGCTCGCCTACTGGGTGCTGTCGATGCTGATGTTCATGTGCAAGAGCAGCTACCTGCTCATGTACCCCTACCTGATGCGCATGCAGGCGCCCGACACGCACGCCCACACGATAGGCCTTCTGTCGGTGGTGGTGCACCTCGGCGGCATCTTCGGTGCGGTGGCGGGTGGCTTCGCGCTGCAGCGCTTCGGCCCCGCGGCGTGCATCGGGCTGATGGCCGCAGGCGACTTCGCCCAGATGATGGTGTGCGCATGGCTCATCCGCAGCGGGCGGGTGGTGCGCGTGGCGGCGGCCGACGCCGCCGTTCCGGCACCGGCGCGCGCGCCGGGCAGCCTGCGGCGCATCCTGCACCTGTGCGGGCTGGTGATGCTGATCGACTTCAGCGCCTACCTGGTCCGCCCGTTCTTCTCGCGCTACTGGGAGCAGGTGTCGGGTTCGAGCGAGCAGCTGGTGAGCGGGGCGGTGTTCGCGATTCCCGGCGCGGTCGCGCTGGTGGCGCTGTTCGTGAACCAGCGCGCGCGCGGTCGCAGCGGCCGGCTGCACGACCACGTGCTGGCCAACCTGCTGCTCGGCACGGCGGGCTTGATGCTGCAGGCCGTGCCGGCCGAGTGGTCGATCCTGGCTGGCCGCGTGCTCTACGGCTGGTCGTTGTTCCAGCTGATCGTGAAGTTCGAGGTGCTGCTGTTCCGCTTCAGCACACCGCCTTCATATGCACGCGACTTCAGTGTCTTCAACTTCTTCCAGAACCTGGGCGTGCTGCTGTCGTCGTTCGCAGCCGGCGCGCTGGTGGAGCGCCACGGCATCGCGCTCACCTTTGCCATCGCCGCCGTCGGCCTGGCCGTCGTTGCCGTGCTCGACCTGCTGCTCGGGCTGGATCGGCTCACTTCCGCGGCGTCCGCCCGCGCCATCCCCCGGGAGGCCACCCATGCCGGTTGACTTCACCGCCTGCGACCTTGAGCACCGGCCCTTCTCGAGCGAGGGGCTGCGCATCCGCGCGCTCGATCTCGATGCCGACATTCCGGTGATGCACCGCTGGTTCGCGATGGACTACGCAAGCTTCTGGGGCATGCAGCACAAGGCCGAGCGCGAGGTGCGCGAGGTCTATGCCGCGCTCGTGAACAGCGGCCACGCGATGGCCTACACCGGCGTGTGGCAGGGGCAACCGGCCTTTCTGCTGGAGTGCTACGACCCCGCGCACGACCCGCTCGGACGGCACTACCCAGTGCGCCCCAGTGACGTGGGCATGCATTTCTTCGTCGGCCCGCCGACGGTGCCCGCGCGCGGCTTCACGCGTTGCGTGTTCCGCGCGCTGATGCGGTTCATCTTTGAGCGGCTGGACGCGCGCCGCGTGGTGGTGGAGCCCGACGCACGCAACGACAAGGTGCACGTGCTCAACCGCGAGATGGGCTTTGCCTATGCGGGCCAGGTGCAACTGGCCGAAAAACTCGCCGCCCTCGCGTTCTGCACGCGCGAGAGCTTTTATCAAAACCTAGCAGATCAGACCCAACGAGAGGAAATCGCCGAATGAAGCTCACAGACCCCACCGTCGCCGCCTCGCACCTGGACCCGCAGGTGTGGGCCAAGGTGAACCGCCTGCTCGTGCGCAAGGCGATTGCCGAGTTCTCGCACGAGTTGCTGCTCGTGCCGCAGGCCGTGGGCGCCGCGCTGCGCCCCGGTTGGCAACGCTATTCGCTCACGGCGGGGCAGGGCGTCGAGTACCGCTTCGACGCGCAGACCATGCTGCTCCGCCACTGGCGCATCGACGCGGACTCGATCGGCCGCTTCGTGGACGACACCGCGCACGAGCTGGATGCGCTCACCTTCGTGATCGACTTCAAGGAAGTGCTGGGCATCCGCCCCGAGCTGTTGCCGGTGTACCTGGACGAGATCAGCAGCACCCTCTACGGCGCGGCCTTCAAGCACCACAAGGAGAACCCGAGCAGCCAGGCGCTGGCCGGCGCAGACTTCCAGACCTTCGAGCACGCGATGATGGAAGGCCACCCCGGCTTCGTCGCGAACAACGGGCGCCTGGGTTTCGACGCCGAGGACTATCGCGCGTATGCCCCCGAGGCCGGCACCACCTTCCGCATCGTCTGGCTCGCTGTGCGGCGCAGCTGCGCCACCTTTGCCAGCCTGTCCACGCTGAGCTATGACGCGCTGATCGCGCAGGAGATCGGCACTGCGGCCCGTACGCGCTTCGCCGCTGAACTGCAGCGCCTGGGCCTGAGCGAGGCGGATTACCTCTTCATGCCCACGCACCCGTGGCAGTGGTTCAACAAGCTGTCGATCGCCTTCGCCAGCCACGTCGCGCAGCGCGACATCGTGTGCCTGGGCTACAGCGAAGACCACTACCAGGCGCAGCAGTCGATCCGCACGTACTTCAACGTCGGCCATCAGAAGCGCCACTACGTGAAAACCTCGCTGGCGATCCTGAACATGGGCTTCATGCGCGGCCTGTCGCCGTACTACATGTCGGGCACGCCGGCCATCAACGAGTGGATCAACGCGCTCGTCGAGGGCGACGGTTATCTGCGCGAGCGGGGCTTCTCGATCCTGCGCGAGGTGGCGTCCATCGGCTTTCGCAACCGCTACTACGAGGCGGCCATCGCCACCGACAGCCCCTACAAGAAGATGCTCTCGTGCCTGTGGCGAGAAAGCCCGCTGGCCCGTGTGCAGCAGGGCGAGCGGCTGATGACCATGGCCGCACTGCTGCATGTGGACCGCGACGGCCAGGCGCTCTTGCCGGTGCTCGTGAAGCGCTCGGGCCTGGGCGCAGAGGAATGGCTGCGCCGCTACCTGCGCGCCTACCTGTCGCCGCTGCTGCATTGCTTCTACGCGCACGACCTGGTGTTCATGCCGCACGGCGAGAACCTCATCCTGGTGCTCGACCAGCACGTGCCGGTGCGCGCCATCATGAAGGACATCGCCGAGGAGTCGGCCATCCTCGACAAGAACGCGCAGCTGCCCGAGAACATCAAGCGCCTCGCGGTCGACGTGCCTGCCGACTACAAGCTGCTGGCCATCTTCATCGACGTGTTCGACGGCTTCTTCCGCTTCCTGAGCCAGACCCTGGTGGACAGCGACACCAGCGACGAAACCACGTTCTGGCGACTGGTGGCCGAGTGCGTCACCGACTACCAGGACACGCATCCGCAGTACGGCGCCAAGTTCGAGGCACACGACATGTTCGCTCCCGAGTTCCTGCACTCGTGTCTGAACCGGTTGCAGCTGGCCAACAACCAGCAGATGGTGAACATCGCGGACCCGGCCTCCAGTTTGAAGACGGCCGGCCACCTGATCAACCCGATCGCGGCGTTTCGCCCGGCGCACAGCGCGGCGCGGGCGCGCGCCGGCGCGCCGGTCGTGTGAGCGAGGCATTGCGCGTGCTGGTGGCCGAAGCCGCGCGCGTGGTGCCGGGTCTGGAAGGCCGCGTCGCGACCAGCGACGCGGCTGCGCCCTGGCATGCCGGCACCGGGCTTTCAGCCGTGCAGCACTTCTGGGCCTCTCGCTACCCCGAGGCCGGACCTCACTACGCGGCGCTGCGCGGCTGGGGGCTGCTGATCTGGCAGCCGATCTACGTGGCGGTGATTGCCGCGCACTTGGGCGACGCGCAGCCGGACCTCGATTGCTTGTCGCTCGTCGTTGACGACGGTGACGTCGACGGCTACCGGTTCGGTGTGCACGAGCCGCTGCGCAGTGACGAGGCCGGGCGAATGCGCTTCGGCGCGATGCAGATCGCTGCGGGCATCGAGCGGTTGCTGCCGGCGTGGCAGGCACGCGCGCCGCTGCATGCCAAGGCGGCACGGCGCACCTGCGCAGACTGCGCTCTCGCCGCCGTGCTCGCGGTGCGGCGGCAGCGGCACTGGTCATCGGCATACACGCGTGAGCTGGGCGCGCAATGGCTGGCCGCGCTGGGCCTGCCTGGAGAGAGTGGGCTCCTCACGTACCGCGCGGCGTCGGGCACCGAGGCGATGGCACTGGAGCACAAGGTCTGCTGCCTGCACTTTCGCCGCCGCGACGGCGAGCGCTGCAACACCTGCCCGAAGCGGCCGCTGGCCGAGCGGATCGCATGCCTGAAAGATGAAGCGAGGGCTGCAGTGAAGGTTGAGAGTTGATCTGCGCGAATCCGCCGTGGGGTTCAGGCCGCGGTGTTCATGTGCGCAGTGCTGCGCGGCAGCGCTCGAGCGCCTCGCGGATCAGGGTGTTCACGGTCGCGGCCGACAGGCCGAGTTCGGCACCGATCTCGCGCTGCGTGCGGCCTTCGAGCCGGTACAGGTTGAACACACGGCGCAGGCGCTCGGGCAGCTCGGCCAGTGCCCGCGCCATGAGCGCGAGTTCCTGGCGGTCGATGGCCATGGCCTCCGGTGTGTGCGCTGCCGGTGCGGCGACTTGCGCGCCGCTGTCTTCGCACTCGAAGAGCTCCGATTCGAAGGCGCTGCGGCGGTACCGGTCGATCGCCAGATTGCGCACCAGGCGGTGCACGTACGACAGCGGGTGCGCCACGCCGCCCTGCGCGCACGCCGTTTCCTTGGCCCGGAGGTAGGCATCCTGCACCGCATCCTCGGCGAGATGCGCGTCGCCGAGGATGCGCTGCGCCGCGCGCCGCAGCTGCGCGCGGTGCTTGGCGAAGACTTCGCCAAGCTCGTCTTGCGACTTCAGTACGTCCATTTCAGCGCGAGCGATCCGTTGCGCGGTGCGCCGTAGAAGCTCTGGTTGGGCCACATCAGGCTGTTGAGGTAGCGCTTGTCGGTGACGTTCTCGACCTTGGCGGTCAAACTGAACTGCCGGCTGAACTCGTAAGTGGCCGCGAGGTCGAGCAGCGCATACGCGGCCTGGGCTGTCGTGACCGTGCCGTCCTTGCGCTCGTAGTCGCTCTGCCACTTGACGCTGGTGCCGAGCTTGAGTGCCTTCAGCGCGGGCACTTTGTAGCTTGTGGTCAGGCGCAAGGTCTTGCGCGGCACGTAGGTGCGCACGGCGCTGCCATCGGCACCCTCGATGCGCATCTGCGTGTAGCCGCCGTTCAGCTCCCAGCCGGGCGCCAGCATGCCGCCGACGTCGAGTTCGAAGCCGGTGGAGGTGGCGTCGATAGCGCGGTACCAGGTTCCGACCGTGGTGTTGAACCCACCCGCCTCGGCCAGGTTGTCCTGCTGGACGCGGAACACCGCGAACGAGCCATTGAGCCGGCCGTCCATCCACTCACCCTTCACGCCCAGCTCGGTGTTGCTGCCCTTGATCGGGTCGAGCACCTTGCCGCTCTCGTCGAGCTGGTACTGCGGGTTGTAGATGCCGCCGTAGCTCGCATACAGCGAGTGGTGGCCATCGAGTGCAAAGGTGGCGCCGACATAAGGCGTCGCTTTGGTCGAGTGGTAGTCGTGCGAGACGCCATATTGCACACCGCTGCTGCTCGAGCGAGTGACGTTGGCGCCGGTGACGAGCTTCAAGGCGTCGTTGACGTTGAAGCGCGAGACCGCATACAGCGTGGTGCGGCGGTTGTCGAAGTCGGCCGAGCCGGTGATGCCCTGATCGAAGGCGGGCCGGGGGGAATTGCCGCTGAGCATGTCGCTCTCCGTGAGCGCGGCCGAACCGTCGTCGCTCGAGCGCAACGCGTTCTCGCTCTTGCCCCAGTTGGCGCCGAGCACCAGTTCGTGGCGCCGGCCGCCGAGCGTGAAGGGGCCAGTGACGCTCGCGTCGGCGATCCACTGCGTCTCCTTGCTGCCGTACTTCGAGGGCCAGCTGGTCAGGCCGGCACCGGTGGTGGCGTCGGGCTGGCCGATCACGAAGAACAGCTCGGCGTCCGACTTCAGCTCGCGCCGCGTCAGCGTGGCCTTGGCCTGCCAGTCGCCGCCCAGGCGCTGGCGGAGTTCGGCGAAGGTCTGGGTGTCGTCGGTGTCCCAGTACGTCCAGCTCGGCGCGGAGCTGGCCGAGGTGGCGTAGTTCGTGTGCGTGCCCTCGGTGCCGCTGTAAAACAGCGGCAGCGTGCCCCACATCACGCCGTTGGGCCGGTTGTGCTGCTCGGAGTGGCCGAGGGTGAGCGTGCTGCCCGGCGCGAGGTCGATGTCGACGATGCCCGAGAACAGGTGTTTCTCGAGCGAGTAGCGGTCGAGGTAGGAGTCGCCCTTCTGCGCGGCGGCGGTGAAGCGGCCGCGCACCGTGCCCGCTTCGTTGAGTGCGCCCGACACGTCCGCATCAAGGCGGCGCGTGTTCCACGAGCCGAAGCTCAGCGCGGCACTGGCTGCAAATTCGGCCGTCGGCCGCTTGCGCACGAAGTTGACGGTGGCCGAGGGGTTGCCGGTCGACGACATCAACCCGTTCGCGCCGCGCAGCACCTCCACACGGTCGTACAGCGCGGTGTCGAGGTTGCCGATCTGGTCGCCGGTGGCGAAGGGCAGGCCGACGCCGTCGATCTGGAAGTTCGACACCTCGAAGCCGCGCACCGAGAAGTAGGTGCGGTCGGGTTCGACGCGCTCCACGTTCACACCGGTCATGCCGGCGAGCACGTCGTTGACGTTGTTCAGCGAGAAGTCGTCCATCAGCGTACGCGGCACCACGCTGATCGACTGCGGCGTTTCGCGCAGCGTGAGGTCGAGCTTGGTCGCGGTGCTGGTCGAGCGCGTGGTGTAGCTGCCGGTGCCCTCGGTGGCGCGGTCGGGGTTGGCCTTCACCTTCACGGCCGGCAGCACGGTCTCGGTGGGCGGCTCGGTGCCGGCCTCCGGGGCTGCGCGCGCGTGCAGCGCAACGAAGAGCGGCGCGGCCAGCGCAATGGGGCGAAAGACGGAGCGGGCGCGGCGGCGCGAAGCGGATGACACGGAGAGACCTCCTCGAGGGTTGCGGTTGGAATAGGGGCGGGGCGGGGCTGAGGAAGACTCAGCCCCCACGCTTTGGTGGGCTCATGTCAGCGGCCTTGCCGACGGCGCGGACGCGCTTTACGGGCTGGGCATTAGCCCCATGCAAGGGCAGGCGCTGCCGGGCGGCATGGCGCGCGCGTGCGCCGGCCTCATCGAGGAAGGTATGGCACCTCGGCCGTGACAGCGCTCTCGCGTGCACGGCGGCATGACGGATTGGAAGCGCGGCCGAAGTCAGCGCGGGATTGCGCAGCACGATGCTGTCGTCCTTTCAAAGGATGCACGGTGCTGGCGAATCGCTGGCGGATGCGGGAACGGTGGGCTGTCGCTGGGGACCGGGGTCCTGTATGCGATCCCGGCTCATGCCGGTGGCCTTGCGCCTCACTCACGAAGATTGTAGATAAGAGTGATTCTTATTTGCAACCCATGGCCCACAGCCCTTGGGGTGAAGCGTGGCCGCGGCGGGGTTCCGCTACTGTCGACCTGCATCCCGATGGCCTGCGGCTCTCAACCCGCAGACGATCCACTTGTCGATTCAGCTTTGGTGTTCAGACAACCGGAGCCACCTCTGGTCGAGGTTCACGTATGCAGTCGCCCTGGCGCTAGATGCGCGTGAGTTCGACCGTATCGACGCGTGAGGCCTCGGCATTCGACACGCGACGGGTGTGTTTGACCCGGGTCGGCCATGCTGTGGCCGTGTCGATCTCGAACTCGCCCTGGTCGTCGAAATCCAGTGCAGCGGTGGCTGCGTCGGCGAGTCTTGTGGCGTCGATGGGCGTGCCGTCCTGCTGCACTCCGGCGGCGAGTTGCTCCATCGTCTCTTGCAGTTCACCGCTCACCAGGCGCGCCGCGCTTCGGCGGTCGATCACCATCAACCACCCCAGCTTCGCCAGCTGGGCACGCGGGTCCACGGCGCGTATCGTGAAGCGGCCGAGGATGGGAATCTCGCCCGTGCCCAAGGGCGATGCGATGCGGGTGCGCACCTCCAGCGGCGTGCCCACCTTGTACTCGCGCCCCATCGCTCCGAGGAGGATGCCCAACTCCTTCAACACCGCCTGCGCGATGTAGGTGTCGTTCGCGAGCACCGGCTGCAAAGCCGCGCGCACGGTGCCCAGCAGCGGTGCCAGCGCAGGGTCGTTCGCCATGGCGGCGAGCAGCCGCTCCATCGAGACACTCATGAGATCGCGCAGCGCAGCCACGTCGGCCAGGCCGCTCACGCCGCCCGCCGTGTCGAGCAGCACATCGATCGGAACGCCGTCCCAGGCCCGTTGCATGGCGTGCAGCAGAGGTTTCATGCGCGGATCGGCATCGAGCAGTTGGCTGTAGTCCGTCGTCCAGCGCGCGAGCCAGCCGCCTTCAACCCGGTCGACGATGGTGACCGTGGCCCGCGCAGTCGAACGATGCGCGAGCGAGCCATTGCGCACCACGTGCTGATCCAGGCGATACGTGATCGTCTGGCCTGTCTCGAGGCCGGGGATGAGCGTGAACGTGTCGGGTGTGGAGGAGGGTGCTGCGCAGCGGAAGATCGCCAGCCCGCCGATCAGGCCGAGGATCCCGCGACGGGTGGTTTGGAGCGTTGACATGGGGGCAATGGCTGTTGGACGAGCGCCAGCTTAGCTTCACCAAAGATGTCTTCTGCCTTGACGGCCGTTGTGGCCGCGTTCGACTTTCCGGGTAGGAATGGGAACCCGCTCACGATCAGTAAATACACCGAGCCAAGCTCCGCGCAAGCTCAGCCATCGCTTTCACACCATCTCGCAAGTCCTTATTTTTGAAGTGATTTTTCAAGCTACAACCTGTTTCAAGAACGTTCGCTAAGTACTTGATTCCATTGATTTTTCTTTCTGTCTTTCGTTGACCCAGCCTCACGCCATGAGCTACAGTGCAAATAAGTGCACTTCAGTGGGTTTTTGTGGCAAACATTGTGTTTCAGGGGCCTGCGGGGCTGACGCTGGACGGCAAGGGGCGTATCGCCATGCCGTCGCGTCACCGCGAACTCCTGTCCGCCATGGGCGTCACACAGCTCACTGTGACCAAAAACCCCGCCGGCGCCCTGATGATCTTTCCGCGTCCCACCTGGGAGGCGTTTCGCGACCAATTGGCCAAGCTGCCGATGCAGGCCGACGGTTGGAAGCGGGTGTTCCTCGGCAACGCGATGGACGTGGAGATCGACGCGTCGTCCCGCGTGCTGATCGCGCCCGAGCTGCGCGTTGCTGCAGGCCTCACGCGTGACGTGATGCTGCTCGGCATGGGCAGCTACTTCGAACTGTGGGACGCCGCTCGCTACGCCGAGCACGAGGCCGAGGTGATGAAGTCACCGATGCCCGATGCGTTGTTGAACTTCAGCTTCTGAGCGTGGCCACTGCGATGTTTGAACACACCACGGTCTTGCTGAACGAGGCGGTCGACGCACTCGTCACCACGCCCGACGGCACCTATCTCGACGGCACCTTCGGCCGCGGCGGCCATTCGCGCCTGCTGCTGTCGCGGCTGTCTCCTGCAGGAAGGCTGGTGGCCATCGACCGGGACCTACAAGCCGTTGCGGCTGCGACAACAGGTGCAACGCGGGTCGATGACCCGCGTTTTTCCATCCATCACACAAGCTTCGCGAACATGGTGCCGACCCTGGCCGCGCTGGGCGTGAACAAAGTGCACGGGCTGTTGCTCGATCTGGGCGTGTCTTCCCCGCAGATCGACGACCCCGAACGTGGTTTCAGCTTCCGTTTCGACGGGCCGCTGGACATGCGCATGGACACGACCCGGGGCGAAAGCGCCGCGGATTTTTTGGCCCGCGCCGAAGAGCGCCATATCGCGGAGGTGATAAAGAATTATGGGGAAGAACGGTTTGCTTTATCGGTTGCAAAGGCGCTTGTTGCTCGGCGCGAAAGCGGGAATCCTGTTCGAACCACCCGTGAGCTTTCCGAAGTCGTGGCTGGCGCGGTCAAGACCCGCGAAGCGGGCCAGAACCCTGCAACGCGCACATTTCAAGCTCTTCGGATTTTCGTCAACGCCGAGCTTGAGGAGCTCGAACAAGGCCTGAGCGCGGCGCTCGACCTCCTGTTGCCCGGCGGGCGCCTGGTGGTGATCAGCTTCCACTCGCTGGAAGACCGCATCGTCAAGACCTTCATCGCCCGCGAGAGCAAGAGCGTGTTCGACCGGCGGGCACCGTTTGCCGAGCCCAAGCCGAACCGGTTGGTCGCGCTGGGCCGCGTGAAGCCGAGCGATGCGGAGGTGGATGCGAATCCGCGTTCGCGTTCGGCGGTGATGCGTGTGGCCGAGCGCACGGAGGTGGCGGTATGACCTTCTTCCAGGCCACACCCATGCCGGCGTTCCTCTGGACGCAAAGGCCGCGAAGCAAGACGCAAAGAACGCAAAGGAATTCAGACTTCCTTTCTCTGCGACCTTTGCGTCTTCTCTTTGCGTTCTTTGCGTCCAAAACGACGTCGCCACGGCACGGCTGCCGCCTTGGCAGCAGGGGGGCTGCATGACCCGCATCAACCTCCTGATCCTTCTGGCGCTGGTCGGCAGCAGCATCTATCTTGTTCGTGTGTCGTACGAGTCGCGCCGCCTGTTCGCCGAGCTGGACCGCGCGCAAAGCGAGGCGCGGCAGCTCGACATCGAGCACGAGCGGCTGAAGGCCGAGAAGCAGTCGCAGGCCACGCCGCTGCACGTGGAGCGCGTGGCGCGCGACCGCCTGGCGATGCGCAATGCCACGCCGGCCGTCACGCAGTACGTCACCTACACGCCGGCCGGCGCTGCATCGGGAGCCGCGCGATGAACATGGCCAAGAAGGCTCCGAAGAGCGGCGCGGTCAACGTGCGCGCGGTGATGTATTCGACCAGCCCGCTGCTGGCCTCGAAGACGCCACCGTGGCGCTCCAAGTTCCTGGTCGGCCTGGTCGGGCTGGGCTTTTGCGTGCTCGCCGGCCGTGCGGTCTATGTGCAGATCATCGGCAACGACTTCTTCCTGAAGCAGGGCGAGATCCGCTATGCCCGCACGATCGACCTCACCGCCAGCCGCGGCCGCATCACCGACCGCAACGGCCTGATCCTCGCGGCCAGCGTGCCGGCGCCTTCGCTGTGGGTCATCCCCAAAGAGTTCGAGGCCGACAAGAAGCAGCGCGCCCAACTCGCGCGTCTGCTGGGCATGACGAACGGCGAACTGGCCGGCAAGCTCGACGACAACCCCAACTTCGTGTGGTTGCGCCGCCAGGTCGATGAGCCGGTGGCCAAGGAAGCCTTGTCGCTCGGCATCAAGGGCCTGTTCCAGCTGCGCGAGTTCAAGCGCCGCTACCCCGAGGGCGAGGCGGCGGCACACGTGGTCGGCTTCACCAACGTGGAAGAGCACGGCCAGGAAGGCATCGAGCTCGCGTTCCAGAGCGAGCTGCAAGGCCGCAACGGCACGCGCCGTGTCGTGAAGGACCGACTCGGTCAGGTGGTCGAAGACATCGGCGAGAGCGTGCAGCCGGTCGACGGGCGCGACATCGAACTCACCATCGACTCCAAGGTGCAGTTCTATGCCTACCAGCGCATTCGCGATGCGGTGGCGCAGCACAAGGCCAAGGCCGGCAGCGTGGTGGTGCTCGACGCGCAGACCGGCGAGGTTTTGGCGCTCTCCAACTACCCGAGCTACCTGCCGGGCGACCGCCGCAACCTGAGCGGCGGTCAGCTGCGTAACCGTGCGCTGACCGACACCTTCGAACCCGGCTCGACGATGAAGCCCTTCATCGCCGCTTGGGCGATGGAGACGGGCCGCGTCACGCCGAACACCATCATCCCGACTGCGCCTGGCCGCATCACCATCACCGGTTCGACCATCACCGACTCGCACCCGCATGGCGATTTGACCGTGGCGCAGGTGATCCAGAAGTCGAGCAACGTCGGCACCGTCAGGATGGCGATGACGATGCAGCCGCGCGAGATGTGGGAGTTGTTCACCCAGGTGGGCTTCGGCCAGAAGCCGCAGATCGCGTTCCCCGGCGCGGTGACCGGCCGCCTGCGCCCCTACAAGACCTGGCGCCCGATCGAGCAGGCGACCATGAGCTACGGCTACGGTCTGTCGGCCAGCCTGTTCCAGATCGCACGGGCCTACACGGTGTTCGCACACGACGGCGAGGTGATTCCCGCCACGCTGGTGAAGAGCGCCGATGGTGTGCCGGTGCAGCCGGTCGGCATGCGCGTGATCTCGGCCAAGACGGCGCAGTCGGTGCGCGACATGCTTCACCTCGTCACGCTCGAAGGTGGCACCGCTCCGAAGGCGCAGGCCATGGGCTACTCGGTGGGCGGCAAGTCGGGCACGGCCTACAAGCAAGAAGGCAAGGGCTACGCCGAGAAGAAATACCGCTCGTGGTTCGTCGGCATGGCGCCGATCGACAAGCCGCGCATCATCGTCGCCGTGATGGTCGACGAGCCGAGCAACGGGCAGTACTTCGGCGGCGACGTGGCCGCGCCGGTGTTCAGCGAGGTGGTGCAGCAGACGCTGCGCTCGATGGGCGTGCAGCCCGACCTTGACGTGAAGCAGCAGATCGTCACGCAAAAGCTGCGTGCCGAGGAAGAGAGCTTCTGATGACACAGAGCACGCTGACGCTTCTGCATGACGTAGGCAGCGCTGTGGCCTGGCTGCGCAGCCGCGGCGTGCGCCACCTGAGCACCGACAGCCGCCGCGTGCAGCCGGGTGACGCCTTCATCGCCTGGCCGGGCTACGGCAACGACGGCCGGCAGTTCGTGCCCGCCGCACTCGCGGCCGGTGCCGCGGCCTGCCTAGTCGAGGCGCGGGGTGCCGAAGCCTTCGGTTTCGACGGCACGCGTGTGGCAGCAGTGCAGGGCCTGAAGGCGGCGACCGGCGAGCTGGCCGATGCCTACCTCAACTACCCGAGCCAGCGCCTGAAGGTGGTGGCCGTGACCGGCACCAACGGCAAGACCTCGGTGGCCTGGTGGATGGCGCAGGCGCTGAGCCTGCTGGGCCAACGCTGCGGTGTGGTCGGCACGCTGGGTGTGGGCGAGCCGCCATCGTCGGCTTCCCCGCACGCCGCCGTGCACCCGACCGGCCTCACCACGCCCGACCCGGTGACCTTGCAGGCCGCGTTCCGCCGCTTTGCCGACGATGATTTCGCGGCGTGTGCCATCGAGGCCTCGTCGATCGGCATCGTCGAGCAGCGCCTCGCCGGAACGCGCATTGCCGTGGCCTTGTTCACCAATTTCACGCGCGATCACATCGATTACCACGGCGACATGGACGCTTACTGGGACGCCAAGGCCCAGCTGTTCGCCTGGCCCGGCCTGCGCTCGGCGGTGATCAATGTCGATGACGAGCGCGGTGCCGCGCTCGCACTCACGACCAAGCTCAAGGGGCTCGATGTCTGGACCTACAGCGCTCGCAGTGCGGCGCGGCTGCAGGCGAGCGACATCGCCTACATCGACGGTGGCCTCGCGTTCGCATTGCATGAAGGTACCGAGTCGGCCGTGGTGCGCAGCGGCCTGATCGGCGAGTACAACGTTTCCAACCTGCTGGCAGTGATCGGCGGCCTGCGCTCGCTGGGTGTTGGGCTCGCCGATGCGGCCCGCGTCTGCGCGCTGCTGAGCGCCGTGCCGGGCCGCATGGAAAGCGTGCCGTCGGGCGAGGGCCCGGCCGTGGTGGTCGATTACGCCCACACCCCGGATGCGCTCGAGAAGGCGCTGCAGGCGTTGCGCCCCTTCGCGCAGAAGCGCGGCGGCACGCTGTGGTGCGTGTTCGGCTGCGGCGGCAACCGCGACGCGACCAAGCGGCCGCTGATGGGCGCCATTGCCGAGCGCGAGGCCGATCACGTGGTGGTGACCAGCGACAACCCGCGCAACGAATCGCCGTCGATCATCCTCGCGCACATCACGGCCGGCATGGCGCGCCCCGACCGCGCCGCGGTGCTCGAAGACCGCCGCGCCGCCATCGTGCAGGCGGTGCGCCAGGCGCAGGTGCAAGACGTGATCCTCATCGCCGGCAAGGGCCATGAGGCGGAGCAAGACATCGCGAGCGTCAAGCACCCGTTCTCCGACGTGCTCGAAGCGCAGCTCGCCATCGCAGGGAGGCCTCAGCCATGATGACGCTGGCTCAGGCGCATGCGCTGCTGCCGGGTTCGACCTTGATCGGCGACGGTGCCGTGGCGATCGCACGCGTGCATTCCGACACGCGCAGCCTGCAGCCGGGCGACCTGTTCGTCGCGCTGCGCGGCGAGCGTTTCGACGCGCACGATTTCCTGCCGCAGGCGCATGCCGCCGGCGCGGTGGCGGCGCTGGCCGAGCGCGGCCTGATCGAAGCCGGCCTGCCGGGCCTGCAGGTGGCCGACAGCAAGCAGGCGCTGGGCACGCTTGCCGCGGCCTGGCGCGCGCGTTTTCACCTGCCGCTGATCGCAGTCACCGGCAGCAACGGCAAGACCACGGTCACGCAGATGCTGGCCTCGGTGCTCACCGCCTGGTGGGGCGAGGGCGCTTTCTCGACGCAAGGCAACTTCAACAACGACATCGGCGTGCCGCTGACGCTGCTTCGCCTTCGGCAAGACGAAACAGCGGAACACCGCGCCGGCGTGGTCGAACTCGGCATGAACCACCCGGGCGAGATCGCTTCGCTGGCCGCGATGACTGCGCCCAGCGTGGCCCTGGTCAACAACGCGCAGCGCGAGCACCAGGAATTCATGGCCACGGTCGAAGCCGTGGCGCGCGAGAACGGCACGGTAATCGAAGCGCTGGGCCCGGCCGGCGTGGCGGTGTTCCCGGCCGATGATGCGTTCGCACCGCTGTGGCACCAGCTCGCCGGCCAGCGCCCGACGCTGACCTTCGCATTGCGCGGCGCGGCCGACGTGACTGCCGACGCCGAGTGGGCGCACGATCACTGGTCGTTGATGCTGCACACGCCGGCCGGCTTTGCCGCCGTGCAGCTGCGCATCGCCGGCTGGCACAACGTGAAGAACGCGCTGGCCGTCACGGCCTGCGCTCTGGCGGCGGGCTGCCCCCTCGAAGCCATCGTGCGCGGCCTCGAGGCCTTCGAGCCGGTGAAGGGCCGCTCGCAGCTGAAGAAGGGCCGCGTGCAGGGCGTGCCGGTCACGTTGGTCGACGACACCTACAACGCCAACCCCGATTCGGCCCGCGCGGCGATCGAGGTGCTGGCTTCGCTCTCGGGCCCGCGCTGGTTGGTGCTGGGCGACATGGGCGAGGTCGGCAACCAAGGCCCGGCCTTCCACCGCGAGGTGGGCGCCTATGCGCGCACGCATGGCATCGACGCGCTCTGGACGGCAGGCAACCTGAGCCGCTACGTGGCCGACGCCTTCGGTGGCGAGCACAACGGCAGCGCGCGCCACTTCAACAGCGTGGCCGATCTGCTGAAGGCACTGAATGCTGCACCAGCGTGCGCCTCGGTGCTGGTGAAGGGTTCGCGCTTCATGAAGATGGAACAGGTGG
>Ga0307515_10003159_pt1 | contig 34858 bp, 26 predicted proteins | sample 17_EM_MG_FD_194513 | JGI IMG/M metagenome (GOLD analysis project Ga0307515, IMG submission 194513) | Populus trichocarpa ectomycorrhiza microbial communities from riparian zone in the Pacific Northwest, United States - 17_EM | ecosystem: Host-associated > Plants > Roots > Unclassified | place...
TGTTGGCACGGGATTTCGCCCGGTGGCTTTTGTGGCGTTTGGCCTAAGGCTCGGGCATGAGGCCGGTGGCTTACGGCCCCCAGAGGCCTCGTCTGCCCCCACCAGCCTCGCCTGCCCCCATGCTGAGGAGTAGGGCTAGCCCCGGCAGTGATGCCCAGCATTAGTCTCCGGATGTGATACTCGGCTTCGCCGAGTATGCTCTCTCCTTTCCCATATATAGTTGCCTGTCTTTCTCTCTCTCTTTGCTCTTTAGACAATCACTTTTGTACAATAGTCAATTCAATATCTCTATTCGTACTCGATTGATCTCAACATTCCACACACTTTCGCTGCGAATGCTCTTTCGCGCACTATCAGGCTTGGAGATTTTCACTTCTTTTTGCATCTTTCGCTATGGTGGCCCTTTCGCTGCAGTGGCTGTTTCGCTGCAGAATCTATTTCACACTAGACTCATGGATGTTGATTTCTCAGTGTACATAAAACATAATCTCGTCGAAACATCCATTTGCAACTCTTGTCCCGTGCAATCAGGACTCGATTATCAAGCATGATTGTAAATTATCTAAATGTTTTCGGTAACAGCCTAATTGCGCTCGGGGACGGTGGAGGTCAGTTGGGGACGGCGAAAACACCATTATTGGCAGACTACGGCCGTCCAGCCATGATTCAGATGCTAGGATGGGACTGAGAGTTTTGGTACCGTCCCCAGGTGTTGGATGGGACGGTTGAGACTACTGATCATGATATCGGTAGACTTTTAGAAGAAGTTAATTCCCACGACTAACTCTGTAACGAACTCTGGCACCCATACCTGCAATCTCAGCCTGAGAATCTTATGATGTCGACTGGCCATAGTGTTGAAGATTTTAGTCGATGGTACTAGGTTAATAGCGATTCTTGTACTTATGGGGAGAGCAGATCTCCAAATCAGATTTGCCAGCGGAATCTGCAGCGTGATTTTCAGGGTAATTGACCCAGTATGAGTGCGAGCGTGAGTGCGAGTGTTGAGTGCGAACATGAGCACATAGTGATAATCGCCAGTCTACTAGATCTTCATAAACATGGTGGTGACACTGATGGCCCGACAATAGCCTGTAATACCATCGCACCAGGACGCTAAGTTGAGCTTACACGTTGAGTTAAATCCGTATCTTAGGAGGCGGGCGACTGCTTCCACATTCGCTAGATCTGCACCGCTGGCCAAAGCTTGGGCTTCGGATGCGGCCCAGAACTTGAGGTTCACTCACAGACCAGAGCTGCGGACCACTGTGCTGGCAGCTGAACCTTGAGTATGTTGCTGCGGCCTCATCTGCAAGAAACCATGAAAGTGTATCTGCGCGAAAGGAAATACGCAGCGAAAGCCGGCGGAAAACCTAAACGTTTGTCATACTTTCAAAGTTGTCTCCTGTCTGAAACCTTCTGGATTTGCTATAGTGCCAGTGAAAGCCATAAAGAGTATGAAAGCGACTCATATGGTATTGCAATCGCGCAGAGGAATACGACGAAAGTGATTTGAAAGAACTGAATATTGAGGAAGGAGAGGGTCTGGAGGAGTACAAGGGTGCGGACGAGGAGGAGGAGGATGAGGACAATATGGAGGAAACCGGCAACGAGAAAGAAGAGCTGGCTTCAAGTCAGGATACGCAGCACAGTGTAATTGTAGTTGCACAATGACATTGAGTGTAATTAGCACATTGTATGTTTGCACCGTAAGTGAACCAGTCCAGTCACGGAGGTGGGGTGCAGAGGTATACTCCACGACTGGACCAGTCCAGTCACTGAGGGTGGGAGTCCGTGGCTGGACCGGTCTCTCCGCGGAGGGACATCCTCCGTAACTGGACTAGAACATATTGTGTATGAAGTTCAAGTTGTACCTGCACGGGACCTCCATAACAACCTAACCGGAATTCTACCCATCACGGCAGCAAGAGGGTTCCAAATTTTTCGATGTAAGGATCAACTCGCTCACATATACTTGTTCCTTACAGATTGGGGTGAGCATCATACCGTGTCACTCACTGATGACCTCCTATTGTTGTGTTGCATGTGTACCTGCAGTGTGAGCCTGAGATCCGTTTGATATGCAGTTGGGGTATGAGGATATGCCTCAGCAGAGCGGCTCATATCAGTACAAACGGATATGCAAACGGGTATAGATATCGAGACGAATATGGACATGGATATATAGGAGTCAAGTCTGTATATATAGGGGCCTTCGGCCCTCGAGCCAAGTCAATGAACTGGTCTTACAAGCATCGAAAGCAACATGTTGCATATATACTCGGATGGTCTGTCACGACTTTGTGCATAAGTGGATGTTAAATGTAGTTATACAGAAGCTTGATTGCATCTATCTAATCAAGGCACAGAAGTATGATGGAAGGGAAGTACATACATTACGCCACAGTACAGTTGGAGACTCCTAGACCTAGTGTATTTTATGCCCCATTTTTAGCGTCGAATCACACCACTAAAAAGTCAGAAAATTAAAAGAGCGCTGTCATGATGTTCTTTGAAGTGTCTTCTACAACCTAACAGGGCCCAATTATTTGTCCTAGTCGTGGCTGGGATGTCATTAAATTTTAAAAATTCGAGTTATGTATGCAGTCCCGGACAAATGTCGAACAAAATTAGTGTACCAAGGTAGATATACCTTACATTTTAGGTAAAATCGAGTGATTTTGAGTGACTATTGCTTGATTGGGTAATGCAGAAGCGCACCTTCGCACGCCTGAATTAGCGCTTGGCATTCAATATTTCACTAAAGGTCTAATTTCTTATAATAAATTTCCGTTTTAGGCAATTTTGTTCGTTCAAATGAATGTGGCGACCACCCAGCTAAATGTGTCCCAAACTATATCGGATACAGCATCGCGGGCGCACGCCTAACGTTGATGCGGCAGATGGGGCATTAGTGGGGTGCATGGCTAGCGTTGGGATGACCCCTGACACGATACCAAAGGTGGGGGCGGAAACCAAAATTTGACGACAACTCAAGCAATACTGGTCAAGCCTCTTCAAACTTACTGCCCAGGACATTGAAGGCTAGTCTCGTTGCTTACATCTCAAAACCTTAGGACTTAAATCACAACGCGGTATGCTATGTGAGCTTTGTTGAGATCAATCGAGTACGAATAGAGATATTGAATTGACTATCGTACAAAAGTGATTGTCTAAAGAACGAGAGAGAGAGAGACAGACAAATATATAGGAAAGGAGAGGGCATACTCGGCTCCGCCGAGTATCACATCCGGAGACCGATGCCGAGCATCACTCGTGGGGCTAGACCTCCTCCTTGGTATGGGAGTGGGTGGCGGTCTATGGGGGCTGTAAGCTACTAGTCTCATGCCCGCAGCCTTAGGGGCTGTAAGCCCCTGAACGCCAACCGTTGGGCCAAATCTCGTGCCAACAAACTTCCGGCGGTAACTGATTTGGGATCTTATTGAAGCAGAGTGAAATAACAGAAGGCATGACTAGTTCAAAAGCGCGGATACGATATAAGTACTAAACGGCGGAAATGTATCAATCAATCATATCAGGGAAAAGCTATGTCATAAATGCTTGAGCATTGCCCAGCTCAATTGCATGACGTAAACACTATATACATAACCACTCTAACACTATCGTTTCATTATTTGCCCCGTTTGCTTGTTCATTTGTAATCATATTGAATTCAGCCGCCTGCGGCCACGACATACTATCTTCCTAACTAATCCCCATCACTCCAATGAAATCGCAAAAGCAAAAACAAAGTAAAGTCGTGACTACCTAACCTCTACCCCATCCCCTAATTATTTCCCCCCTAACGCTTCCATGAAAACGCAACCTTATTAATTCACACACTCAGCGAGGAGGAAGTGTTTGTTCTTCTTGGTCATCTTGGTCTAATTCATTCTGTTGGATCGGAAACAGCTCAATCGATGGTTCCTTGATAATTGTCCGAATTCTCCGCCTGCTCGTGTCATAAGGCATCATTGGTGTGGGAATATCCTGTCGGAAGAATGTGTTCCTCACAAATACAGTCGCTTGTGCGACGCCATGGTTTAAATATTGCTTGACAGAACAGCCGAATACTTGGTCCAGTTCCTCCAGCGTCCGCCCTCGGGTTTCTGGAACGAAACTATTGAATGTTAGCGTAGCTATCATTATATTGGGAGGGTATTTTGGGCCATACAACAGGACTAAAAAGAAGCCTATAATATTCCAAGCCATGTACCAAAAGAAACCATTTCTAGGGCCCCACGTATCCGCTATCAGTGGCCACGTAAATGACACCACAAAATTCAGAGTCCAGTTGATTGAAACAGCAACTGCCATAGCTCTTTCACGCAGATATAGCGCGTGGCATTCCGCGGAGTAAGCAAAAGGGACAGGCCCTTCCCCAAAAGAGTAAAATGCTGTGAACAGATACTGGGATTAAAAGCTGACATTAACACAATTTCGAAGTTTTCTTTCGTGTATCGAATGAAGCAGCGCTGAGCCAGCTTACCATGCCTGACAAAACGAGCCCAGTATTAGCTTCTGTTGAGTTTTTCTTCGGAGATGCCATGCCAATCCAGAACATGAAGGCAGCCATAAAGGGAAATGTCACTAGGAGCAGGAACCTAGTCTCAATGAGTATACGCAGGAACAAATTGCGCAGAAAGAGCTCTCCTAACCTTCTGCCTTTCGTGTCGATCCACCTGAAAGCAGGAAGAGCACAAACCACGTTGATCACCCCGATTCCGATAGACCCTGCAAGGGCATGCAGGTTAGTATTGGTAACTAAGTGCAGCTTGGTTTCAACACTCTGCTGGGTTCCATTTTTTTGCGGCTGATTTGCAGAGCTCGGCTTAGTTCTATTACTCTGCGCTATGATCTCGCTAGAATACTTGCAGCGGCTCAGTGGATCGCAATTAATTAATTGGGACCGTTCAACTTACATATATGATCGCATTAATGCCTGATTTCTGTTGCATCACGAGAACTAAAACAGATGCTAGCAATGCACGATAATTCCTTCGAACAGTCAAAAGCTCCCGGTATCGATTCTGTTTATTCCCTATACTCCGTTCGACATGGAGCAAGCAGTGCATGTAAAATAAGCCTCTCGCAGCTTGAATATTTGAGTGCCGAAGTTTGCAGAGCGAAGCAAAAGCCGCCCGATACTTCCTTCTCTTTATGCACCATCTGCTCAAAGTGTCAAAAACACTCAAATTTGAAGTCCGAGGCTTGAACCCACCTTGGGGACTCTTGACAGCATATAAGTAGTGGGATGATGAAAAGTGGCAGGAGCATTGGGCTTCCAATCATCAAACGCCAATTAATTGTCTGACCTCGGCTAGTGTTATCAACTGCATACTTTGTAATGGGGAGTAACAAACACATCGCATTGACAGCAAGTTGTAACAAACACATTGCGGTGGCTGCGGATTTTTGCCACAAATATCCTTGGGCTGGGGCTTCACCCCTCCGACATTATAGAATATGAACCCGACAATCAAACCTATGAGAATGCCGAAAGCAGTGCATCTAAATTACATCAGTACCTTGGCTTATATAGCCACCGCTACTAGCGAAAGAACTGACACTTGCCAGAGCATAACTATGGTTCCTCGTATGTGCGCAGGCACTGTTTCAGCAGCGAAAACAGGGATCGTGGCACTTCCGACTCCAATACCAACTCCTTGTGTTATGGTTGGTTAGCTATCATCAATTTGCTGTACCGTATGAGTTTGTGTATAAGCCGCAGCATTTGTGCTGCGCGTTAGGGATCTTCGCATTCGACATATACGTGAACTCATACGGTAATCAAATTTATTCAGTACTACAAAAGATGATACGCGGGGAATATACCTAGAAGGAAGCGAAATGCTAGCATCCAGTGGAAACTTGTTGCGGTAGCTTGCAAAATACACGATACACAGCAGATGGCAGCGGCCATTCCGATTGCCATCCTCCGCCCACGGAAGTTGAATATCGGCATCAGTCTGTGGAAGGTATCGTAAGCAATCAATGTAGGCCGGGTTAGTTTCTATCTCATTTCGGGCTTACAAAAATGTCAAAGCGCCACTTGCGGCATAAGGTGCAGCCATGAAAAGGCTGTATAGGTACGGTACATCTTGCAATTCCAATGGTGTCCGGAAGAAGAAATTCGCTGCATTGCGATCAGTATAAATCTGGGTTACTCGTTGTGAATAGATCCTGCTCGGTATAACTAACCGCCATTTGTGGCTGTTCTGAAGCATGAATTAATAGCGGAAGGATGGAAAAGCTACTTCTAGATCACTTACTCGTTCCAACCTTGAGTCGCTGCCCCGAGGCCGCAGGTGAAGATTAACAATTTCATCATCGGGGTTAGTTGACCCCAGGCTTCGGGTAAGCTGGTATACCCTTTGCGTGTAAGTGCCCTCTTTCTGTCCGTCTCTGTTCGAAGTGCTGCCAGGTCTTGGGGGCACAAATCCCACGTCGTCGGAATTTCCTCCGTCCGTGCAAGAACTGCACCCTTCTCGAAAAGGTCGTAGTAGGTGTTATCAAGCCCATAATCGTCAACAAACTGGCGGCCAAGCACTCGTAGTCGGTCGTACGTGAACGATTCTGATTCGAGTGGGCTAGAACGGCGACCAGTTCTATAATCGTCCAGAGTGAGGTTGAGCTCATCCGCGAGTGTACGCGTGCGGGGCTGTTGATCACCAGCCATCTGTCGTTCTTAGAGGAAGGCGAGGGCTATAAGCTTAACTAATAATTGACGTACAGAGATGAAATAGTAAGTAGGAAAGGGAGTATACACTGCCGTTATTTATTAAGCGCAGAATGTTCAGCCAAGTAGGGTGTTACCGATGTGCGTTGCATTACCTAGAGGGTAGGTATCCATATTGACCGACTGCAATGACCCCCACACATCTCATGGTATTCCGGCTTGGCATCTGTACTAATGACATACGTTATGCAGTAAAAACAACTCCTAAAATATTTGGTTGGTGGTGCGCACTACAATACCAAGTATTTGAACAGTGGACATCCTGTGTATTCCAAATTGAGTGGGTTTCGCAGTAACTCAGTGTGGGAAAAAATCAAGTTATTGGTTTAGCATCAACATGACTTTCAGGGCGTGTTAATGCAGCCTAAAAGTATGCGGACAGGTTCATTTGCAGAGTGTATCCCATCTCCGTGGGTGGACTGGCTCATTCGCAGAGTGTACCCCACCTAACGTTGCTGAACTGGGTCATTTGCGGAGCTTATATACGAAAGTGGTAATTACGCTCAACCAAAAATAAATAATTACTCTGTATATCTTCATCGTGATCACTACGAGCTGTATGCTTCAACGTCGTCGTACAACTACTATTACACTGTGCTCTATGTCATCATTTGAAACCGTATCATCCAAGATTCCCGCTTCCTCCACATTATCCTATTCCTCCTCTTCCGTGACCTCTTCCTTTTCAGCAACCTCTCCTTCCTCCGTATCTAGTTAGGTCAAATTACTTTCGGTACAATCTCAAGCGGAAGTGGAATCAGTCGACCCCCGTGCATCACCTCGTGTATTTGCTTGAAGTCGCTTTTGATTCCGACTGCCCATATCAAGTTGTGTTCCGTTCAGGATTGAAAGTACCAGATAGAGCTTCAGAAACCCCGGTATTTGTTCATTGTATATCACCAACTCGGCTATGGCAATGAAGTGTGGATTGAACTTTCCACTTCGAAATATTTGCAGCGAAATGTAACGCAGTGTTGCGCTGGGCAGAAGGTACTTAGTTGCGTTGATTGAATTCAGGTGGACATGGCCAGCCGAGTGTGCATACATACATGCGCAATGATGCGTACAGGACATACACCGAGGGTATGTAGGGCGTAGTGACACGCGCAAAAGAGCGCCCGACTTTTGAACCCATACAATGAGAAATGCCAAGATCCACGTCTTTCACTACATAACAAATATTTTTCTAAGAAAACTTTATAGAAGCATCTCTGATGACCTATTATTGCTCCTTTCTCTTTCAAAATATCTCTCTATTGTTGTGGTGGCAGGGTAGAATTTCCGCATTTTTCAGGCGCGCCCGACTTTTGGCACCCTCCGAGTACACTACGCCAATGAACCAGTCCATTCGCGGATGTGGGGTACACAGCGGATGAACTAGTCCATTCACGGAGGGTGGGACTCCACGAATGGACCGGTTCCTCCTCCGCAGAGGAACTGCCTCGGTGAATGGACTAGAACAAAATACAAAAACAGCATAAGTCTATAAGTAGTGCCCATGCCCATATTGTGATGCGAAAAATAACAACATAAGCGAAAAGCTATGCCTCTTGCTACCTGTACTTCTGAAGCTCATGGAATTGAGAGCCTGCCAGTGGTTTATGCCATTAAGAATCAATTCTCTACATTTGCACAGAGAATTGATGCATGTTATGGTATTATGAATTTTTCATATGGTGAGAAATCGCGAGCCGCTATCGCCCCACTCGCGGATTCCGTGATTGGGACACCCCATTTACTGATCCCACCAAACGCTACCCTATCCACGGACGGGGCGCCCCATTCGCGGATTAGGTGATCCCGTGAATAGGGCGGAACAGTTGTACTCAATATGGCTACAAAGGAATTTTTAGAACAGAAACCCACCCGCTCTAGAATGGAGACTTGTTAGATTGTATTGGGTAGAGTAGTTTCCACAATCTTGATGAATAGACTTAAGAACGGTACTTTGCAAGGGTAAGCTGTCTGCTTTCCCCTTTCTGCTAAGAGTACCTATATCGTATTGATATCATGTATCTCAAATCATTTTACGTAAAGTGTGTTGATAATACATGCCCCTACATAACGCAAAACGAAAGCAAGGAGGTGTGCCAGCAAACAACTGTTTCTCCGCGGATATAGGTATGAAGATAGCTACCCCCACGTGTCTGCAGCTGTGGGAAGACCACATGGCGAGGGAACCCATACAGGTTATTGGTAAAATCTTAGGATGAGGCAGGAGACACAGTAAAATACTATGCGCACATGTATTGAACCCGACCAATAGCATCACGCTGCATACACTGGATTAAACGTAATAATAGCAAAAAACGTTGAGAGAGGGGAGGTACTGAGGGATACAAAGATAGAGAAACAAGATTGAGGAAACGATCTTCCCAACTATTTGAAATTTAATTGTGTTGTAAGTGCTCCGTTCGAGCTTTAGTTCAAAATGTTCAGTATATATTATAAATCCGATTTATTTTCTCCACTAGAACATGATTGATGTTCTGTATTAGATGGAATCGAAAATGTGTAGAATCTACCTGACACATTATGAATACTTGGAACATGCTTTGGCGGAACAGCGATTAGGATTATATCGGTTGCGTCATCGGTAGTTGCTCGACAAACGGGTGTATGTCGGAGCATTCATCCGTCGCTGTGGTGGTCACACAGAGTATACGTGCGCAACAAGCCAAGAGAAGGCTGCCAGTGAAAAGTTTATGTACTTGTTACAGGGAATCTGATTTGAGAAGCACAGATCATGGTTTGCTTTTCTCGCAAATATCCTTGGCATAATATCTGGGACAAGCTAAACTGCTTGTTTCTTTTTTGGTATGTGACTCAAAACTATTCGCTACCACGAGTACGCTTAACCAGAACAAAGCAAATCAGAAACGCTAGCGGCTTATTTGCCTAGTTGTCTATACGAACATTCTCTGCTCCCCCCGAATTTGAAACTACGCTGCAGCCGCTGCGAATCATCTTTGATCCGCCAAAGTTTGCTTAAGAGCAAAACTACTAACATTCCTAACCCCAGTCCCGAGCTCAGTGACGTTGCATTTGTCTCCCCCACATTACAAGTGACCAGACGCTGACCTTTGTACTGCCACACCATATTCAGCAGCTCCTACACAACATGTAAAATTTGATGTGCATGTGCATCGCTCGTTTTGTTATCCTTGCACTGCGGTGGTATGGTTGGTGACGAGTAGAAATATTCCTACCTCTGAATCGAAGTGACTTTACGTTAAAGCAACATCCTTTGCTGTCCGAACTTTGATTTACAGCCACCTATATTTTGGGATCATTCGCCACATTTCCAAACCGATTTTCTCCCAGTCGTGCCGAGGTTAGCAATGAATGGTTAGTCCCAATTTTTGACATATCTTTCTCAGACTATTACTGATAGTGCCCCAGTCGTTGGAGATATACTTACATGCACCAGAATGGCATACAGTATTTATAATGGCCTAATAGTAAGCTCCTAACTGCGGATATCAATCGGTGATTTCCTATTAGCCGTGACATCATAGCCGAGGTTGTCGGTAGCAAGGTTCCGCATTGGCAAATGCCAATACGCATTACTACTGCTGCTACTGTTGCTACTGGTGGAGGGGGTAGATAAGCATCTGTATCTGTGCTAACATAGCCTACAGCGACCAGCATTGGAAGCTGCAACAGAATACAGAGATCTTGTCAACGCCATTGGGTCTCTGTATGACGTTCTATCCCAAAGTCAGGACGATATCGGATGCAATTTCGAAAATGCTGAACCTCAGAAACAAGAGACTATAAAAAAAATGATTAAAGATACATACTGTGTACTTGCAGAGTTGAAAAAAGTGCAACAGAATATACAGAAGTCAGAACAAACGCAGAGACTTCACTTATTAGGGAAGGTTAAATGGGCAATTGATAGACCGCGGTGTGTCGAACTAAGGGTACAAGTCATTGAGAAGATTACGGTGCTGAAGTTATGCGTTATGGATATAGAGTTGTGAGTAATCCTCCACCACCTGGGGAGTTTGCAATTGGTGTTAATTACCGCGCCCGTCAGTTCTAAGGTCCAAAACCAATGTAAACACCTCGAGGATCTCGTCCAAACAGTGATTCGAAACCAAGAAAAGGGTCGAAAGTTGAAGTCGACAGCTAGTAGTACTGCAGCTGAGTCATCACTTGAACCAGAGAGTAGCGATACCAAATCGCGCCGAAAACAGGCAGAGAAAAGTCCGGTTGAGTCGAACTGCCCCACCAATGACGATGATCTGATTATTCACGCAAGTCGACATGCCGTGGAACAATTGCTACGGGAGAGAGATGCAGTAATACAAAAAGTAGTAGACGATATGGCGCAAATTCGATGGCGGTCCCATCTAACCCACATGATGGAAACTTCCAACGTGAAGGTCTACAACAATCCTGAACATACCAAACATTTTCAGGAATCTGTCAGTCAAGTTACAACACGCTACAAAGAGTTGGGCTGGGAATTTCCTAACACTGCTGAGTCCTGGCTCAGAACTGCTAGCTGGTGGTTCTTGAAGTCTCGCCAACGAGAGGCGCAAAATTCAACCGACGATGCACGACTGCCACAGGTCAACATGGACCTGTGGAAGGCCTGTTGGCTTGTATATGAAAAGGTACCCAAAGCATCTAATGACCCCCAAGGCGATGATTTAAATCTACTATATCACCTCCTCAATGTAGGTCTGCAGTTTTTCTTGCTGCCAAGAATACGCCTGATCTTATCTCTTACAGGGACTTGAGCATGAAATTTTACGCATTGAAGGTCTTCCCGATACAGAACGACGAAAATACATATTCAGCTTCACCCGCGAAAACTATAGTTTATATGAACAGTTTGGGGATGGAAGCGAGCTACTCATTGACCCCATGGATGTCCACTTCTCCCTGCGAGCCAATCGCTGGCTCGCATGGCTCAATGATGGCGCAATTGGAAATCACGAGCAGGCGTTATTCAGGGCTTTCGTTCACGTCTCATTTCGTGAAAATGACCTCCAGAATGACTTCAACCATCCGTGTTACATGCTTGTGGTGTCGCTCATCGATGGTGAGGGTCAGCCCCAAATATCACTGGGTAATCAGATTGGTTCTTTGAATTTGACTAAAGACTGTGAGTTTAATAAGTTACTACAAAATAGCAATATCTGACTATTGATTGGACAGTAGAAGAAAAGGATTTCAGCGTGGGATCGGACGGAGGTGAAAACTCACCATACGTGCTATATTTCTCCCGGCTCCTGGTCAGGGTGAGGTTTCTCCACTGCGATGACAGCAAGAGATTCCTCGACATCACAAGGCAACACTTCAGTCATGTGTGGCGCAGCCAAAAGCTTGGCACATTCGAAAAACAGCTCTTCCAGGGGTAACTTTCTTCGTCATCCAACGCCACCCAGCTAACTCCATTCGATAGTACCATACAGATTAAAGAGCACCGCTACTCGAATTCGACAACTCTTTCACCTCAGTTTCCATGCACATGTGACATGAGGATATATGAAACTGTTGGGGCTGAAGGCTGGAATACTACCCGCCGTGTAATTCTGACGGGCAGCGCAGTATTGCAAGGCAATAAGGGTTTGAGTTTATGGAGTCTTAGCTACTGTGTGCTTCCCAGTTCCTCCTACCGGGTATTCACTAACAGCTGAAATAGTCCTACCGCTGAGTCGTGTGTATCTGAAGCATGAAGAGCTTATGTCAATGACAATCAAATGGTCGGATTGCAACCACACTACAAGAATTAGACCAAGCTTTGACAACAAATGTGATGACGCGATCGTTCATCAAGATACCCCATTTGTGAGGCGTTCGACCCATTAAGGAAATGTTGCTGACTTGATAAGGCGTGGGACCCAGACAGGCCAAATATATATCTTCGGTTGGCTTTTCAGACACCCGAGGAATCAACGAAGTTTCGCTCTGTGATTCTGGGACTCTCTTCCCCGCTGAAAGCCAGTCGTCTACGATCCATCCCTAATTCTATACGTCAGCACCGGAATGTATCAGTTGTGTCGGCGGCAACGACATTTCGGACCCTAGCTACAGTTTCCAGCTCATGTGAAGAGATTCTCGAGCGACGCATTTACGTTCTTCGTGGACGAAATGCCATTGGTTCTTCGCGCGGTTCATATCACGGCCTCTTTTTAGTAAAGCAATGTCGCTGTTGGGAATATGCCGACCTTTATCTCAGTAAGCCACACAAATCCCTTTGAAACACGGTCTAACATATGTGGTTGATAGTGCCACGTCAACTTGATTTCCAGTCAAAGCAGGGAAATGAAGGTTTACCTTCCGTGGTATTTTCCAGGCTCTCTGATATTAATTATATTTCCAAATATCACGGAGGAGAGGAGCACAAAGACTATCCGAACTGCGAGATCATACGCCGTGAGAAGGACGTGGTTGTTGACTTTCAGAGCATCTTTGAGGCTAAGCGATTCTTGGAGTATTTGTGCGAATCTCATCAGAACATGTGGGAACTACAGAAGTGGTAAGCTCCTCGTCCCTAGGCAACTTCGCATACATTCTGACTAATGGATATAGGTATATATGCGACCTATCTTACCGCCGCCGGGGCTTCATTGCTGGGGTATTCAAGCAAGAGGTCAAGGGGGCGGAAGTGTCGGAATGGAGGATAGCTGGAGCACCCAATGCATCCCCCGTTACTGTTGACGGGGTGTGGGCGTCGAACGAGACGCACCGAGTATTAATTCGCTTGCCTCACAAGAGGGAAAAAGATATATGGATTTCGTGTGACGCAACTGACGTGGCCCTCAAGTCCACACCTAATCATATCTCTTGTGGTCAGTTTCTTGATATAGTCAGTATGACAGCTGTTCATTCCGAAGGCGATCAGACGGCAGAAGTTAGTGTTGGGAAACTGAAAACGCTGATATACTCATGTAAGTCCAAAGGAGTGCATTTGAACTGCAGATGACTGATCAGTATCTCTAGCACGCGCTGATACAACTCAGATATACGAGGAAGTCTTACCGATAATGGCTGTTTCCAAAGTGATGTAACTTGTGTTTTCCTTTCACAATGCAGGTTATCCAATTGAGTCATGGATGCAATGAGTCGATGACATTTGACTACGCTCTAGTTTTTCAGCAAGATTTGATTGGGAAGTTATGTGGAATATATCATAATGTATACCTAGTAGTTTTACGAAATTCAAAAATGGACTTGATGCTTCGTGTGATTGTGCAAGTATTTAGAAATCTACAGCCAACAGAGACCAGACTGACATAAAATTTCCAATACAATACGTCATTCGTGCTTAAACCAAAAAATCGGGCCAGACAATGAGATTATCCGGTCACACAAGCTACACGCATTATCATGCTAGGCAAGGGTCTCAACGATCTGGGACAACTACAGTCATTTGGGGCCCGATATTACCGTTCCATCCAGGGCTTGATTTTGATTTTCGTATGTCATGAGAGCCTGTAGGTATTTAGTCCATGTACGTATGCATCAAGTCAAGATATTTGTCACTAACGACATATTTATCTACTGGAGCGTGCAACACACCCGAATACATGTGTGGTTGGTCGCTTCATATTTTACCTCCCCTTTCATTTCTTGTCCACTTCAAGAACTTCAAAATAGGCACCAGTTCTCGCTACTGTATGTGTGCAAGGTTCTACTCAGTTCACTAACGACAATTCTTTACGGAGTGACCAGTCCATCTGCGGAATAACTGGGCCCTATGAACTAACCGGCCTATTAACCAAGTGCACACGAGCACGACTACTCCTCGTGAAGTGACTGGTTAGTTCGTGGAGTAGTACTCCAATTTTACAACGCCCTGAAGCAGAGTTGATCGAGATGGGAAGCTGCTCTTTACTCGAGTACTGTGCTGCATGCTCGATGACAAGCTTGTTGATGTTGTGTGGACAAAGGGAAGCGTGTAACCACGCGATGCAAGTACTTCGAGTCGCCAACAAATCGCAATCTTGATCACTATGGGCGTAAGAATATTGCGGAGTTCCCAAATAAAGGTGGTCGCGCAGCCCCATCTGGAACATTCCTTCTTACATAGTAACTAGTAGGGCAGACATGGGCCTTGTGGACGCGGAGGAAAAGGGGTAGATTTAGATGACAATATGGAGCGTTAGGTCACTGTATTTGACGCACTGCGGAGTTAAGAGATGTACCGGATCTTAGAGAGAGGGATCAAGTTACAAAGTTCTCTCGCTCTCGGTGGCTAGTCACATGCTCGTAAACTCCCACGCGGCTAGCCTCTGGAATTGACCCACCTCGTTACCAGTTCCGGTACCACGCTTTAAATCCTAAATCCCGAACCATTTTCCCAATAGCTTCTCATTCGACTCCGATCTTGAGCATGAGACCAACTTTGTCAGGTTGATCAGAGAGCGGCAAGTCACATTGGTGAGCATATTTTCGCTACAGAAAACATACCTTCTATATTCTTTCTAGAGCACATTTTGTCGTATGGGTTTCTTCGGACCATTTTTCACATTATTTTTCGGGTTTCGGGAATTGGGAATGTTCGATTAGGGCTCAGGATGAATTATACACTCAACCTCCCATTGTCGGGAAGGGTTTATTCCAGAGGTCGGCGGAATTTATTTTGCCACCACACTGGGCACGAGAGAAGCTACAAAGGGTGATAATTACTTCTCCCTGTTGTGAACAAGTTATATTGTCATATAGTATTGCAGTTGGCCCCAGGAGTTGAGCGATGAAGGGATCATATGGAATTCAGGGCGCACAGGGCGATTGTCATTCTTGAGTGTGGTTGGTAACTAATATACGATCCGGTCCATTGACAAATCACTATTCTGACTACTTTATTCATGGAAGGTGGGACTCTGTGATCTGACCAGTTACTCTGTGGAGCAACATCTTCCGTCTACTAGCTTGAACAAATTAGGAACATAACGCACCATGTTCGAAACAGCATCTCGGGCCGTCCCGTGCACACCTAGTATAGATTCGGCAGGTGGGGCATTTAGTGCGGGGAAGCGTTAGCGTCAGCGCCAAAATTATCCAGGGATGATAATCCCGGGAACCGGAAACAAAAATTGGCAAGTACCGGAGAACAACGGGCTCAGCCGAAATCAGTCTCTTCAAACTCACTGCCACAGACCCAGAATGACTGGTCTAGTTGCTTAACATCCCACAAACTTAAAACCTAGACACGGACACATTAATGTATTTCTAGCTCTCCCCCTGTTCACCGCTTATGGAACTTTATCTACCTACTAACACCTACAGGTACACCTACACTGCTGAGGCTATTTCCTAACTTCTTTGTGTATCATGTACCATTGCGGCTCGCGAAACAGAAAATATTATTCGAAATCCGCTCAACCCCGTGCCCGATGGCGGAGAGGCCAATGTGGCCTTGTCATTCAGTATCGCTAAAGTAGAGAGAACGATATCTCTCTTGGACTTTCTCACAGCGCCCGCTACCATTTCCAACAAATATCAATCGGGAGCTAATGTAACAGGTGCGCTATCAATATTCATTAAATCTCCTACCAATCTGATAATCTGGTCGCAAACAACATGCATATTCATCCAGGACTTTGTTCGCGGTGGGCCTACTGATCGTCCTGCAGAGTGAAATAAAAATCACCTTCCAGAACGCAAAGCCTCAGACGCCACAACAATTCCTCACACTTAATGAACTTCCTTTATGCCGACTTCATATCTCATCTCAGCTCAGAGTCCACCGCCTCATCTCCTACTCTCATTAGCTCCCGCCAAAGAAAAATCCTCAACCAATTCCAATCAATCACCACCACACGGCCACTGGCAGGTCAAACAATGCGTTCTTCTCCTCAGCCGCTATGTTACAATCCCGCATGTGGAAGCACTTCATGCCCTACAGACTTCCCACTTGACCTTCGTTTGCACAGCGATGGGCTGCATCAAGCAAGTGGGTAGTGGAATATGTCATAACGACTGCCGGGAACAAACCGACACGCCCGGTGGAGATCAAAGTAGGAAGAAAGAGTTCAAGCGGGCAACAATGCCAACTCGTGGGAATGTCTGCGATTTCGTTATGCTGCAGAGATGGGATTGTTTGGGGGATTCGATCTCAACACATGCATAAATGAGATTTTCCGGAGCGTAGGCAACGCATCGTGCAATGATAGTGTTTTAGTTCTGCGTCTAGCCGGACTAGCCTAGAATTGGCATGATACGTAGGGTGGGGGCGGAAACTTAAAATTGACGACATCAAGCCTCTTCAAACCGGTTAATCTCCTTAAGCGTCAACGCTCAGACGCTGCGGCAATTTCCCACAGTTAATCAACATCATCCGTTAAACCAACTTCGAATTGCCACACTAATCCAACCAAGAACCTCCCACAGGCACAAGTTCCACTTCCGGTTCCAATACCTCCATGCAGCCATGGTGGGGTTAAACACATTCTCCGCCCTCAGTCGCTGCATCTACTTAATCCTTTGCTGACTTTGCTTTTGACTATCGTTTCAACAATGACGGGCTGCTACGACATCGTCAGTCATGTAGGGGACGTAAGCCATAGATTACCGGGAATGCATTGACATAGTCGGAGGAGATGACAGTTGGAAAGAAAGCGTGGTTCGAGGAGTGGGCAAGCATTGCCAGCTCTTAGGAATTTCTACAATTTTTGTTAGCGTCGGAGATGGGATGGATGAGTTGGGTCCATGCGTGGTTGACATCATCCTGGAGCGTACATAACGCACCGTGGCTATCAGTAATAGTGAATGTGCGTGGCTAGGAAGATCATTTTATCGTTGGTACGTGAGAAAACGTTTTCGATTGTGAAAGCTTAATTGTTCCCGTAGTTCAACGCGATATATGTGGCAAACAGAGCTATCACGGTAGGGTCGGCATAGTCCGATGAACCCGAGATCCTCGAGAAAAGAGAGCCTGTCGGAGAATGTAGTAGAGGCTTCCGATGATGTGATGACTGATCATGAGACGAGAGATACAGAGTTCCTAAGCGACAACGATTTAGCCTCGTGGGTCCGGTGGAATCGAAACTCATCATAATATAATGTTTTGGATAGCTCAGCCACCATCCAGATATTTTCCCCCACCTCCGGAGCTTCACCAGTTGGATTGCCGTTCGCGCATGTTTGCCGATTTCGCCCGTAATAGTAGCTTCTGTGAAACACGCAGGCTCATCCACCGCTGCGAAAGAATGTTGTCCTGATTGGCACCCGTTGAAACAGCCTCCCAATCTCCATGTTGCCTGCTCTAAGCATTTTGAATGCTTCAAGTAGTGATCCGAAACATGTAAATATTGTGCAGGAAAGCGTGCCGAATCTAAACGCTGAGAGCAAGGAAATACATGCGAACGTTAGAGCGGTTATAATGCGAGACTCGGCATCGTCGGAACCGAGCCAGAGGATGGGTGGCAAGTTGAAAGATTCTGCTGCGCACTGCATAATGATGTTGACCATGTAGTTGGTGTAGAAACTGTACTTTGACCATACTTTCCAGTATTACTAGTGTAGCCAGCAAGCTACTCCAGCTTGATGCATCGATGACGAGCTAATTGGAAACGCCGGTTGCTTCACCTATCGATTGACCGAAGACATCGTCCGATAGCCGGTTAGTCGGTATGGAGTCTTGACATCTCCGACTGCACAGAGGACCGAAGTTAACATTGTAGTCGACGAATGCAGGTAACAATGTGACTGCATGAACCCAGCTAGATTTGACATCAACACCGGCGATGGCCAGCACACGAGGTGTCCTCGTTAAAAACAGGCCTTGCGCTTAGCCACTTTCAGGTGAACACTGACTTTGTCCGATCGAAGAGACCACGGTATCCGCAAATCCGACCCACTTTTCCTTTCCAGCAGTAGCTTCAGCATCGTTACTAGCGATGAGTGTGGCAAAAACCTTGACCACTTCACTAACGTGCTAATGGTGTAATTAGTGTATGCGGCATCCGTTTGTGTCAATCATATTCTCAAACAGGAGAGGTTGTGCCCCTCGAAACGTTTTGGAGCCTACAGCGGAATGAGTGTTATCTTCAGAGTTTCTCTGATGTGGGGCCATGGATGGAGACACGAGGGGAAGAGTTTATTGAGATTGCGTGACGGTGATACCGTGCGGCTATGCGGTTCTGCAAATACAGAAGTCGCGGAAGTGAAGAGTTCAGATGCTAGGAGGAGAGCGACAAGAATTGCCGGGCGATGACGGTGATGTTGAAGTAGAAGTTGACCCTGTATTTAGCCAGAAGGCCGCTGGAGACTAGACCCACCTTTATCTGTTCTCGATTGTTCTCAATAGGAAAGATAGCGCCCAGGTGCATCGTAAGTAGTCAGTTGGCTGATTGGATACGACACAACAGACAATGGTGTAGGAACAGCGAACCCTAACCCATTTATGCATTGGCTTATGATATGAGGATATATTGATTCTTGCAAGTTCGTGTGCTCAGCTCGATCAAGCGAAAGTACTCTGCAGCGTTGGCTTTAACTCTACTGAAGGGTGGCTTGCATGTTTGCCAAACCCTTTCCCCAGACACTTGAGCAAACAAGTCAACCGCACGGAATCAACATGCAGCAAAAATGTCATCGCTAGCTGTCGATGGGGGGTTTTACTATGCGCATGCTATGTTGGATAGGTCACCAGTGGTGTACTAGTGTTGCGACATTCTACGTAAATGTCCCCACTCTCACTTGTATATATTCGCAGTCTGTTTCCTTCCAAGAGATTCCATACACCTAACAGAGCTAAGAAGTCTGCGGCATGTTGTGACGAACCTGTCGAGACGATTGATTGAGTCTAAGTCTAAGATGACACGTAGCCTATATAATAGCTACCAGCCCTAACCCAAAGCCACGTGATGACGTACTTTAGAAACACTCGGTCTAACCCGCCAATTCCCAAACAATTCTAGGAGCGACAGCCTCCGAGGGTGATAGTACAGCACCCGTCATGAACATGCGTGCGTATTTTGCGTTCACCTTCTGCTTCATTTAGAATGTTGAATTTAGTCAGTTTGCTTTGTATCAATGCAACGAGTAGAGTAGCATTCAGAATCAACCTATGTAAGCTTCAGTAACCGAGAGACCTCCCCCAAAAAGAAAGGTTTGGGAAGAATGCACAACCCCAGAAGAACTAAACTTCTAGAGAAGTTTCCACATTTCAGCAGGTTTCTCAACGGGCTCTGCCGGGCTGACATTTTGAAAAGCCCACAGGATTTGTAAAGGCCCGCAAGCCGGCCTGCATATCTGAGACATGAATACCAGCAAACTATTACCCTGTATGGGTAGTGGGCAATGTTATTTTTCATTGTGTGATGATGATTTTCCGTGGAGAATTTGCTATTTGTAGTAGTGGTATGTGTATTTTAGGTGGACATAGCTTATCACTCGGCTCACCGGTGCCCACATGCTGGCTAGGCTATGTCTCCAGAAGCCTACACTAAGGGCGGCTGGCCGGTCCTACTTTCAAAGCCTGGCCGTCGGATTCGAAATGAAGAAGCCCGGCTGGCCCGGCCCGTTGGGAACACTGCATTTAAGGTGATCTCGAGGAATTATTGTATAGGTATGTTGAAAGCAAAAGAGAAAGGATGAAGAAGCTCAATTGTCTGTCTATCCAAAGAGAAGGAAAACTATGGACTTATATATGAAAGAGAGAGAAGGAAAACCCAGTGCCGACTGCCAAAGCCGGAGCCCAATGCCGAGTACCAGTGCCGAGCCGTCCTCCTCGCCATGGGGCCAGGCGAGGCCGACAGGGGCAAGCGAGGCCGATGGGGGCAAGCGAGGCTGGTGGGGGCAGGCGAGACCGATGGGGGCAGGCGAGGCTGGTGGGGGCAGGCGAGGCCAATGGGGGCCGTAAGCCGCCGGGCCAAATCCATAGTCAACAAGGTATGATCCCAGGATATCTCCCAGAAAACCTCCCCTACAGCATATCCTGAAACGTCGTATGCATTGTATTATTCTACCATGTTTTGTACACACTTGTAATCTAACTCACTCTCCACTCAGCACTGCCTCCTCCTCTACTGTGACCCGGTGTATGTAGCGCTTTCTATCCAGGGAATCGAATTGGGGAGATGAATACGATGCAACTGTTGAAGAGAACTCAAATACTTCAACTTCTCAGTAAGTTGCAGAGGCAAGAAAAGCCGAGATATCGGTCATAACAATATAAAGACCATTGGAAAGACGACATACCAAACGACCGGTAGTTTCACACCACCAAGGCAGACACTCATATGCTGATAAATATATGCATCACTTTTGTGGATAGATCTGCTTTCGCCTATTGACTGTCTCGCCTATACTCTCCGCTCTTGATAATGGGATATTGCCACGCTGAATATATATCAAAAGCGCTCGCTAGACTGTAGGAGAATCTCCCGGGAACCCGACAGTAACATTTCTTCCGGATACTCTCCACTGTCAACGGTTGCAGATCACTCTGCCATATATTGATGAGAGATCCAGGTTTTCTTCCCTAAGACTAGTGAAGTCCCTCAGCCGTTGAGGTCATGAATCATAACTCACTGACTTATACCACTTAGGGGGAGAGCGGCGGAATGCAGTGCACGTTGGTTAAATTTTTTGGAGCAATTGTTATACTGGATCCGATACCGTAGCCATCACGGTAACGGAACCCTCATATAGTTTTTTGGTTCTATAACACTTGTCACTGATGTACGGTTCTAAACTGGAAATTAGACCGTTTTGGATCGTACATTGAAGAACCGGGACCGTTTCGTACGCTACACTGCACAGCCATGATGATTTTACTTTTACTATTACTAATAGTATCACTTGATCTACATATGTAACTTATTTCCTCCATTACGAGCTCAGCATGCTCCTGCGCTTATCAGGGTGTATCAGTCATTACTAATTATTGATGCGATTGTGCGGATGCATGGCCTCAAACCGGTAAGGTGAAAATTTTTGGTCTCATGCATTCATTGTTTTCTTTCTCTCAGTGGCTGGTTCTCTGTGCTACACATTACCTATAGATGCGATATTGTGGTTGGAGAGAGTGCATTGAGCTCTTATGCGGTGTAAATACCCACCCCTGTTCGTGAACCTAAGGGAGCTTGCGTGTTTCATTCCATGATCGGGGGGCTGTTACGCTAGAAATACTTTAGATTTCGCTCAAACAGTTTTGGTAAACATATGCACACCTTGAAGCGGTCTTATTGGTTACAATTGTTTTTCGTGTGGCTGTGCCTTAAGCTCATTGTTTGGAATCATGCGGCATGTGGCAGTGCGTCGGTTTATGTAGCGTCATCGTGATCCTCCATCGTCATCTGCCTTGGACTCGCGCGTCATTGCCCTGTGATGTTTGGAGATAGGACGAGAGTGCTAGAGACTGCAGAATAATAGCTAGAGAGTTAGAACGCAGAGCGATCGCGCAACACCCACGCGTCTATACCAATCCATTCTACTTCTTGACTTGAGATTTGTGAACTTCTTTGTGACCGCTCAAGTGTGCTAACCAAATCTTCATATTAACTCCTGAGCACAGCGAAGTTCCCATCTTATCGGCGGCAACGCACCACCACGCCCTGTAAAAGATAATACTAATAATACTATAGCAACAATCTTACATACAATTATACAGTACATATACCACTCTATTTCCCAACAATGTTAGGTTAGCACGAACACAGTTTACTCGGGTGTAAATGTCTTTGTATTAATGCAGTATCATCGCTTTCAAAGTTTTTATAATAATGTCAACATTTTATATTGGAAACCTCGATCAAGCTACATGATGATGCAATCGTCGTCCGTTTTCCGCCTTGTCATGTACGGATGCTCAGCTGTGCCGCAGTCATTTCCACAACCCGCACACTGATTATAATTGTCACCATCGCAGTGGCAACAGTCTGTAGTTAATGCATATGTTAGCAAGTAATGGTACAACTTGATCCGCAGTGTAAAAACTCACGATAATAATGTACCCATCTGGAGTGAAGTGATGAGGAACATCTGTCGCAATATCGGCCAGACATTGATTTCCCTATACAAACATAATTTCGGTAGTACCGCTGCCGAGCATTTTCTGCCTCTTGTTGAATCCGCTGTAGTCTCTCAATCTCCTGTAGTTCGCTCTCTAATTGGTCCCGTTCACGCTGTATCCTTGCTCTCTCCGCTTCCTCGATCTCTCGCTTCTGCCTCCGATAATCCTCCCAATATGCTGCTTCTTCCCTTTCCCGTCGTTTCTCTTCTCTCCTCTTCTCCGCTGCGATCCGTGTCATCTCTTGCCACCCTTGCCGGAGTCTTTCGTCCCGTGCCGCTGCCTGGCGGGCGATTTCCAGCTTGGCCTCCTCTCTTTCTTTTTTGATCTTTTCTTTCATATCCCTCTCTATCTTCTGTAACTCTTCGTTAATAATCCTAGCTGCCGCAGTCTCACTCGCAGATTTATTTTCTTCAACTAACTCTCGCTGGGCTTCTAGGGTTATCCGATTTTTCTTTGCGATTTCCCATACTATCTTGAGCCCTGATTCTCGGTCATCCTGCTGCAATCGAACAACCTGCGATCCCTTTTTGATCATTTCTCCCCAGAACTCGGAACTCTCGCACAACTCCTTTTCCCGTGCATCGCCGACTCGCGGTGTAACATTGCCCCAAAATGTAGTAGCGAGAACAATATTCGGCATACAATTTGACCCACAGAGTTTACGAAACATGCGCAAGTTTTGCAGTGCTGTTCCCTGCATTCGTGGATCGATGATCCGGTGGAGGTAAATCAGACCGTTCAGTTTGGTGCCTTGTCGATACGAAGATTCAAGCCAGGCTAGGATTCTGGTCATGATCACGTCGTCGGTATAATTGGTGTCGTTGAAGCCTGGTGTGTCAACAAGGATGTAATCGATATCATCGTCGGTGAATTTGTAGGAGCGCACATCCGATGTGGCTACAACGGTTTAATATCAGCGGTTTTATTTAACTTAGAAGAGTGTGTGAGCACTTGCCTGAGTTTAGACCGTGGCCAACAAAAATATCGTTTCGTCCGGTCGTGTTGCGGATGAACGTGCTCTTCCCGGAGCCCGTCACGCCCATCACGGCAATAACAACCTGCGGTCTTCTCTCATTCCTGTTCTCGGGCCGCACTGTGGTAGAATCCTGTAGAGGGTGGTGGTTCTCGCGGAGATGCATTATCGTTGTTACGGTTACAGACCGATTTAACAATGATTGGTAGATGATGGAGGGAGGGTTGAGCGATTTCAAGAATTCGAAGCTAACTCAGTGGAACCTGGTTCATATGCGATAGCTGAAGACTGTAAATCACACCAAGCTTCAGCGATAGGGTCCTACAGATTTTCGCTAACTTCAGAGCCCACGCAACACACTTCGGTGTTCTGTCTCGATTGGGAGCTATTTATGCACAATCGCGGTGTAACATTAGTTTGAGGCTGTTATATAAAGCCAATGTCTCATGTGCAGATGGAATGTGTTGTTCTTATGCTATTACACTTTAAATAGCCGCCTATGAGGGGAGCTGATATGCGCAGGCAAGGCACTTTTGAGCCTGAAATAATACATGTCAGCCTGGAATGCAATGTAATACAAGCTTGGTAGGTGTTAACCAGGCAGTGAATGCTGCTTTCTTATCAGTCCAATCGGTGTTCATTCAACCGGCGCATGTGGTACTACCCAAATCGTGACCAACTATACCCCTCCCTTAGACGGTGTGAATATTGTAAGATCCTCAAGTCCAGAAGCAACATTATATATATCATAGACTCACAGATCAAACGAATTCAGAGTAATAGTCCGATTCCTCTTCTCTCAAGTACGACCTTTAGCTGGAGTGTAAGTTAAAATCACGGTCTCAATAACTTACCGGAGTTTTGTGTTAAATACTGATGCTTCTCTCACAGATTCCGACTTAAACACACCTCCAACGGCAGAGACGATCAGCTAGATTTTAGTTTGCAAGTTCATTGTGCTGCGCCATGACTGTCGCCGGGGAAAACAGCATCCCTCCACCGGAGTACACAGCGAGCTCAGAAGCAACCGAACAACCTAAGCAAATATTCGGGCCCAAAATTAGGTCAGGCGTCGTGCACCTTGGAGTGGTTCCATTTGTTTAACGATTGGTGTCTGCGAATGATCGTAACAGTAATACCAGTACACTCTAGCTAACTATATCAACAATGTTTAGGCCCAACGATGCTGTCATCGGCGTTATGGGAGTTACAGGTGTGGGAAAGAGTAGTTTTATCTCACTCTTCGCTGAAGATGTGGTAGTTGGGCACTCTCTTGAGGCTTGTGAGTATTTAACCGCACATCAATGCGTTACTGACAACCCATACAGGTACTAGCAAAGTCGAAATCCACAAAAGCACACTATCCCCGACGCAAGACCTCTACCTGATAGACACTCCCGGGTTTGATGACACTTATAAATCCGATACCGATATTCTAAAAGAGGTCGCAACTTGGCTCAGCTTAGCCTACCAAAACGACATTCGACTAACTGGCATTATTTACCTACACCGCATAACCGACGTCAGACTCGGCGGCTCTGCGATGAAGAACCTACGCATGTTCAAAAAGCTCTGCGGCGACGAGGGACTCTCTAGCGTTGTCCTTGCAACTACAATGTGGAACAAGCAAGATAATGCTGCAGCGCTTGAACGCGAACATCAGTTGGTGACGAAGAGAGAGTTTTGGGCAGCAATGATTAATAATGGGAGCAAGGTATTTAGACATGACAAGGACATTGAGTCGGCTCGAGAAATTGTCGATTATTTGATTTCCAAGAAGAAACCGGTCATACTCGATATCCAACGGCAGATGGTTGATAATCGCATGTCATTGGTAGATACGGCTGCTGGGAAGGAGGTAGAGGCGGAGATTGCCAGGCAAAGGGAAAGATACGAAAAAGATCTTCAGTCCGTCAAGGAGGAAATGGCCGAAGCCATACAGGCTAAAGACAAGGAGGCGCAAGAGGAGCTACGCAAGTTCAAGGCTGAGATTGACACGAAGATGAGAAAAGATGAAGAGGATAGACGCCGGTTGCAGCAGAACTGGGATGACCTACGAGCACAAAAGGAAAAAGAGCTGGCAGACGAAAGGAAACAACATTATCACAGGATGGTGGAGAGCAGCGAAAGGATTCTGAAACAACAGCATGAGTTGGAGCTCAAGAAACAAGAAAATGCACACGCTGCTGAGATGCAGATGGCGGCACTTGCGACTGAGCAGTGGAAAGCAGAAGCGGCGCGCAGACAGAATGAATGTGTCGTTATGTAATTCCAGGATGAGTTAGTAGGACTGGCGGGTTGGGCACGTCGGGCATGAGATGTTGAAGATGGAGGTGAGGGGTCATATGGGAAAAAGAGGGTAGTCTATTCGGTCATTGTTTTTGAGAGGTATCGGATCCTAGTACTTGTGTGAGCTCGCTATTATTTTGTTTGTTTTTTGTTTTAATCCTACCGTATTCACTCTATCTAGAGTATAACAGTGCCCAATTCCCGTCACTGCTATTTTAATCTATAATCAGAATGCATTCGACCGTGCTCATGCCACAAGCACAAAGCATTGACTAAGGATATAGCCCGAAAGCCGTCGGGATTAGACCTAAGGTTTTCGGCTCCCAGATAACCCCGGTTTTGATATTTAGCTCTCTGGATACCTCGCGCCTAGATCGGACTCAGCTCTTGTTATAATATCTTCTTTTGCATATCTGTCTTATTCTGCCTTTGTATAATTGACAACCCAACATCTTTCATGTGTTTGTAGATTGCTTCCAACTACATTTTCCCCTATTTGCAGCACCCGTTAACCCTCCCCTATGACACGGTAGACCAAAGACCCGTCCCATTCCCGCATAAAGCATATTTTTAATGCACCACTCACCGCGTGTCCATCAGCTAATGCATCTTCGCAAGCGCATGTTCCGTCACCGGACTAGCTGTCGTACCTTCCATCACGATTTATCTCAGATCGCTGTGACTGCACACGCGCCTTCGACCTGTGTGAAGATCATGCAACGGTTTTTGCGCTTCTTTTCCTGGGCGCATCCTTAATTATCCCTTGCATCCTTTTTGGCACTCTATGATTTCTGTCGTGACTTCGGGCTTTGAAATCGTTGTAGTCCACCTGATCGTTGGTGCTTCTCCTTCCTCTCCCAAATCTCAGCCGCAGCTGAACGATTTGTATGAGTCTTTGACTGATGGCCTATTATGGTCTCTAGTTCGTTGCCGATTTCTATGGTGTATCATGCAGTCCGTTTTACAATATTCTGGCCAACAAAATTGCAACCTCCCGCAGTATTGGTTTAGTTACTCAACCTTTGAACCGGCCAGGTCTCTTGGCAAGGAACACGAACACATCCACCACCTTCATGTCCAATTAAATCCGCGAGAAACGGTTCGATCACGGAGTGTTCTATACCGGGTATGACCATACCTACTTCCTTATTCGCCTCCTGATCTTTGGGTTACCAGAGGGGAGAACCTGCCCAAAGACGGCCCGAGGAACCGCCAAGACTGCTAAAAAAGCAACAATGCCCGGCCGTTGAGAACTGTATTAGACCTGCCGTGTGGATGGAGTTTCTCCTTGCCGTCTTCATCGCTGCCTATTTCCTAACGCGCCCAACAATTCTCTTCGGCTCAACAAATTCTTCCCATTGATCGCCAATATTGAGTCAGAATGCCGCATGTTTATCCCTCAGCTTGGTGAATTCCTTCAATCTAGACCATGCTTGGTACGGTAGTCAGTACCGTGCAAAAACGTCCTCTTGCAGCTCACAAATCTTTTCCCTGTGTACTTTGACGCTGATCTGAAACATCCTCATCTTTCCAGTCACCGAAGCTTGTTGAATTTAGTTTTTAGTTTCTTATTTTGATCTCGATAGAGTATGACAATGCACTAGGGTACAAGGGTATTTGGGGCGCGGTCACACAGGGCAAAAGGGCGCCCGACTTTTTTCTCCCATACAACAAGAAACGCCAAGATCTGCATCTTTCAGTACACAACAAATATTTTTCTAAGAAAACTTCATTGAATCATCTCTGATGACCTATTCTCACTCCCCCCTCATTCAAAATTTATCTCTATTGTTGTGGTGGAAGTGTAGAATTTCTATATTTTATGGGGCGCGCCCGACTTTTGACACCCTCCGAGCACATTCCTCTCTTCGCTCAGATTACCGGCTAGGTTATATATTTCTAAGCATAGAAAATAAAACGAACCACCGATACACAAGATGTATATACCTATGTATCAGTGGAGAGCCCCCAGAATGTATGGCTATTGCGATGCTATTCGGTAGTAAGGTGGCCAAAGGCTGAGCAACTCGTACATACCTTGTACCATTATGTATCGAAGTGCAAAATTTAGGGTTGAAAACACACTGCTAAGTACTTAAAATACATGCTGTGGGTATGCTTTAAGACTATTCTTCCACAAGAGCAGAATGGAACGTACACCGAAATCAAGTCAAATTCGGCTTTGGCGGGGTATCAATACACACCAGATACAGATTTTCCAACTGTGCTTCTTTACGATGATATGAATATAAACAGCATTTGCATTTATTGAAAGGTACTACATACTTACATAGTATGGTTACTGTGGCTGATTGTGGCAAAGATATCGTGAAATCAAAACCGACCATCGGCCAACTACTGTCCACGAACACAACTTCCGTCAAAAGAGTCCTATACATGGAAGATGCAACCAATTGAATTTGAGTTGGTAGATGAAGCAAAAGCACTCGCAACTCGGCGCATGGATTCGGCACGTGAGGCAGATGTGCGCGGGTTAAGATCCGAGCGTCGGCAGGTCGGTAGGGATGCAAGGTTGCGCGGAAACTAAAATAATCGACGTGGTCCCAAGTAGGGTCTAGCTTTCTTTGAGTTTTCTAGATGACTCAGGACAGCTAGTCTCGCTGCTAACAATATCAACATTTAGGACTTAGATCACGACGCGGTAAAGCATCTTATTCAAGGATTGAGCAGTGCGGGTAATGCGCCATCGCAAACACAATGCGATGGGTTGCCAACTGTCCTGTCCGTTCGGGATATCTGACGGCGGGGTGGGATGGCAGCTTGCCGTTCGTCCAGAGACGGACGGAAATGCCGCCGTATTTTGGAGGTCGGACAAGGATTGACAGTATGACGGCCAAGGACGCCACATTGCCGTGGAGGCGGAATAGATGGCGTCGTGGACGTTGTGATAAGAATAATAAGTTTGTAAACGAAGAGGTTAAATTTCCTATTCTACAAAGATATAGAAAGGAAAGCTTTTACCTTTATGTATGGGAAGAGAACCTAGAGATTCCGCAGAGATACCGAAAGTGGTGAGTTGTTACAATATCCCGAGAACCGTGTGCATACACTAGAGACAGAGAATGAGAAAGACCCGAGCTATATACAGGAGGCATCAGCCCGTGCAGCAGTTGTTGAATAGTATAGATAGAGAAGATTGATTGTGTACTATCTAAGAGGGCTGCAAGACCATGTATATATGGTCATAGAAGTGCGAATGCGTACAGACTCATCTGTGTATAGATCCGGCTGAATACCATCACTAAGACAGCAATCTCCCAGCCTCCCATACGAACCATCATCGCGGGCCATACGAAGGCTGAGATCTATTTATGCAACAGCAATGACCGTGAGCGGCGAGTGATAATTTGTGAATGTGCCTATACAACAGACTCAGTACATCAGCAACCAATCTCAAGTTCGTCTAGTGTTTTAGTAGCCTTGATAGCCTTCTAATATCTTGTCGACCTCTCGGTCTAAAACCTAACTCAACAAGCTGTGTCTTGTATCTGAATAAGGATCAATATCAATCTAGTAAGGAAACTCCAACGCAACTATATGTGGTCATTCAATATCACTCGGGACTGCTTCGAACAGACTCCTGACGCAGTTCAGGAAGTGGTGAACCGGTTCATGCTGTGCGGTTCGGTAGAACCATTTCCGAACCGGACTGCCGAACTGTAGGGTCAAGCCTGTTCAAACCAAACCATTGAGACCACTAATCAGAGTCCATGAGGGCTTCATAGGATTCAGCACGGAGGTGACTCGCTGGCTGTGGATGTGAATGCACTCGCATATTACAATCAGAGAGCACCATTATCGCGGTATGAAGAAGGCGAGTAGTGCTAATGGCAAGCTCCGAGGGTAAAGCCGGAAAAAAAGCGCCAGAGTAGTTTAAATAGCATATGTGCTAGCAGCGGCACTGTATGGGTCGCGGTTAGAGGATGGAAATGTGGGAGCAATAGCGGCATGAAACGACAGTGGAGGCAGCTGGGAAGACCTCCGGAGATACTTCCGCAATGGGTATATATCGCTGTTTGATGCCGAGTTGTGGGAGATAGTGATCGTACTCATACACACTACAAACAGAGAGGAGAGGGTACAGGCGAAGGCAGTGAAAAGACGATGTTCTTCAGCATCTGCCGGGCTGGGGTTTAATAAATACCACACCTCGAGATAGCCGCAGGGAAACAGCTAGCTCGATTGATCAGAAAAGAAGCGGCAGGTCCCCTGGCGGATCATGGCGCAGGGACCGAGATCCGGTGGATTCCAGGGGATTCTTTCATCCGTGGGGACGAGGAAGCCGATCGGCAGGCAAATCTCGCACAAGACGTTCGCGGGCATGGGTACAGTTCAGCAGCACACAGCAACAAAGATCTCGGAAGCGACTGTTCCAGCTTTAGCGGAACGGTTGGAGAAGCAACGCAGCAAACACTACAGCTATAGGAGTACGTTAGATAAACTGGAAGCCGGAGCCTAGTCCCAATGCAAAGCAACAAGTCACCCGTCTCGAAATACTTCCGACCGAAATCTGGGCATATAGTTGAAGAAGCGTGCCTCGAGTGGAGCTGGGAGAGGATGGTTAGTGTCGGTGGTGTGGGAAGGCCGTCTAAACGGGAGAGCATCTCTTCCGTCACTGTAAGCAGCGGAGAGGGAGCAGGTACTCTGGAAGGTAGTCGGGTGAGTTAGGGCTGGAAAGCAGCACGGTGTCGGTGTGAGCCGATGTCAGCTGTTTTCCATGGAGATATATGATCCTTCGTAGCGGCCACGGAGTTGGGGAAATTCGGACACCGCTGCGCAGAATAGTGGGGACATTTGTTTAGATTTCACACAATCTTCTGTTGTGCTCAATCGTTTATTTTAGCTTTCATTTTTTAAAGGAGAGGAAGGGTGGCGGAAAGGGATCTCCCCTACCTAGCCGGCCATCCGGAGGGGTTCGGCCATACTCTGCATCGTGTGAACGTAAACGTATTATGATTAAAACAAACAAACGTATACGCTCGGATCGTCTGCTATGACCGGCACCGTTTGAGCGTAAGAGGATTCTACGAGTATTTTATGTAGTGAAGGAGACGCTCAAATATGTCTATCTAGTCGAAGCCTAGAAGCATTAGGCAAGGGACGGAACGGAAGAAGTACATACACAACACACAGTGTCCGATAGCACATCTCAGACGTTTTCACGTTCAGCTAGTACAGATTCGGCAGGTGGGGCGCCAAGTGCGGGGTCAACGTTTAGCGTCTACGCTAAAAATGACCCCTGGCATGGTACGTAACATGTTGGCAGGTTCCCAAGTAGAACCGGTCAAGCCGAAATTTGACCCTGTAAACTCACTGCCCAGGCCGGTTGGTCTCGTTACTTAACGCCCCTTAAAAGTTACGATTAAGATCACGACGCGATAAGAGATTTCTAGGCTCCACCCCAGTTCACCGCCTGTAGAGCAGTATTGACCTACTCGCATCACAAGTACACCTTCGCTTAGAGTGAATACAGTATGATTAAACAACAACAACAGTACACCTTCGCTGCTGCGTGCTGTATCACAACATCTTGGATAGCGTGTATCATGGTGCCTCAGAAAATGGAAATCATTGATTGGGGAGATAAAATATTGCGTACAATGTCAAGGAATCCCATATTGTCAGCACTATCAACGTCTCGGACTTCGCTCTTGACCACCGTTGCACAGCGATGGGCTGCAGTGGCTGTCTCAGCAACTGGGTAGTAGAAAGTCTTCAATCAGGGTTTAAGGGGAAGCGCCGAAAGCCCGGCGGAGATCGAGGTTGAAAGAAAGAGTAGCTTGAGAAAGGATAAATCAATGTCCAGAAGAATGATGCGGAAGTCTTTGGTTATCATTGGACTGTGGAGTTTGCTATATTCTATTTGGTTGACACATATCTTATCACTGTCAACCAGCTTGTGTATGGGCGGGCATGATGATATATACAATCAGAAATAAGATATCTCAACTCCGTCTCTCAGACTTGTTCAGGAGTAATCGACTCCGGAGGTTATAGAATAGCACAAAAAGGGCAATTCGGCGCCCTCGATGGATTGGAAGAGAATTCCTCAGGCGCCAGACCGCAATGTAGCGTCCGGTCACTCCGTGCCAAACGGTTGATATCACGTAGTTATTTGGTGATCAGAGAACCCGGTATTCTCAAATACCTGGGCAGCCCGTCCGCAGTGGAGATTATAAAACCTGGGTCGCGATAGTCCGTCTGCTCGCATGCTTTTCGGGTCCCCACATCGTCGTTTTGCCGGGGATAACAAACTGGGGCCCTACCAAGGGTATGGGAGATGACACTCAGTACTGGGGTTATTGGTTCACTGGTATTTATGCAGTTTTTGCGATTGAGACACAGTGATGTGGGCTCTGCAATCTTTGGATGATCGACTGGGTAGGTTATAGTATCGAGAAGCATATTGGAGATCACTCCGTCATGACTGCATCACTCGCATCACGTATCCATCACTCGGCAGCCTGCCGGCAGCTACCGTTACAGATGCATGTAGGGCGGATTTCGAGCGCGGTCATCACGTGGCGTTGGGTTAGGGTTGAGCGGCGGAGCTGCAGTCACTCTACTTCTTGTGTACGTGTCAAATAGATGAATAGACAAGTCAATATACGCATCACCAATTTGGCAGCTGTACCATAAGTCGACGTACGCTTCCCTCAGCGCCAGGATTGGTCCAACAATGCACATGTGCCAGAGACATGCTACAGGTCTGATACACGGCCACTGCTGCAGGGGCTAATAGCTCTTGCATATATCTCGAGACTTTCTCCTACTCTCTTCTCTGTACAATAGAATACACGCAGGCGGTTCTTCCCTTCCATCATTCCCGCAGTCTAAAACCCCCCAGAGTGGTGATTCATAGTTCGGGGTAGGGCAAGGTCTTTCCTGGACGGGTCGGACTTTTGTTACTGCTGCATAAACGCTATCCAAGACCATAAGCCCTATCCGAGGCACAAAAAATGGCCAAATACGACGCGTAATGTGCGGCTGTTAGCTGTGGTCAGATTCTTTGCGGCAATTGTGAATCCGGAGCCGGTGCCATTGCCACCAGGGTTACAAATAATTTACTGTGCAGCTGTTCAGTTGAGGTTTAGAACATGCCATCGACAAATGTAAAATGGGACAGTTAGAATTTGATTCAGTGATAACAGTTTGTATCAACTTCCAGCACGAATGATTAGGAGACTACGTAAGTTGGCCATGTCTGTGTCAAGGTTAAAACGATCTAATAGCAGTTCTCACGGGGTATCGGGGGTGACCCCCATTGTTGTTGCACGAGCTTTTGTAGAGTACTGTTACTGTATTACGTGGAAGGAAGTTGCCGATACATTGGGAGTCTCCGCATTGACTCACAATCGGCGGATTCATAGTCGTAGACTCATACAAGAGTTTTCACACGCCCCGGCTCAACCACCGGTATTAAAATCGTGGGTTTCTATAGATTTCCACAGAGCTCCAGGCTCTCTAGTATATAAAGTTAGAGATTCTCCCTTCGATAGAGTAGTTTAATAGACTTCTTCCGCTGTGCATTTGCAACAAGTACGCTATTATCTAGCATTGGGTTAGGGTTGGCGGTCAGCATATAGCCTGCGTGTCATCTTAGATTTGGACTAAATTAATCGTTTCAATAGCTTCGTCACAATAGTGGTGCTAAAGTATCACACTGCAATGTCGACGTACTGAGGGATTGTCTTAGGCTCTGTCATACTCTAATTAGAGTGAATACAGTATGAATAAAACAAAAACATGTCGACGTACTACTAGGTCCATGCTATAGGTTCCATTTCGGTGCCATCCCCCCAACGATATGTCCGACTGATCCTTATATATAACAGACGAAGTTTCGGACATGTAAACTCACGGGGCCGATACTAGGGGGATGGCGAACCTGCGGGCCGTGGCACACGCCTGAAGGAGCCGAAGGCGAGTTTCGCCAACTTTTGGCACACATTTTTTCATCCTTGGAGATAGCTTTGTTTCCAATGAGTTTTTAGTTTACTGGGCTGCTGCAATACAAGCTCAATTGGAAGCCTCGGGACTTTGGATTACGGTTGTCACTTCTCCTTTGTCAAGCAATTCGTATCTGCACATTGGAGTCTATCCGGTCTCGTGTCTTGTATGGCAATATTAGAATACAAGAGGACACCTGTTGTAGTTGAAAACTTACCCTTCGTCCGACAGCATCAACACAACGGCCCCAATGACATTTGGCTGTCCAGTACAACTATATGTTCATGTTTGACAATTGTAAATCAACATCCGCAGGAGCATTCAAGAGCTGTTCATCGTTTATTACAAATCCCCGTCTCTTACCTAAGGGCATCCAGTTAACACATTTGACAGCATTTATTCAACTCCGCAGATACGGCCTTCCTCGTAAGTTTCCGGAAAGAATGAATTTGTACAGCAGTTACCAGCTACATCTGCAATTTCCATCCAACAATGTCAATAGTGTTCGCAAAGGATGCAGAATCACAACTATCTAAGTTATTTCCTGTGAATTTACCTCCCTGTGAACGGATACTAGGTTGCATACACCTGGCGTTGAGAAGAGTATCTCTTCTCCAGTCGACGGGAAACATATACTTAATGCTACCGCGGTGGGGAAATGATATTCAAACTTTCAACACGTCTTTCGCGCCTTGTCCAATATTTCAATAATACAATTACCACCGAACAGTACCGTACAGTGTTCTCAACCGTCCCGTCCGAGATTTCTCCGGGACGGACGGACGGCGCCAAGGCCGTCCGTCTCCGTCCTTCCTCAAGACGGACGGAATGTCGGCCGTTATCCACCGTCATCGGGCGGTTACTGTATATCTTTAGACTAAACCCAATCAAGCCCGATAATGTT